>Ga0224554_1000341_pt1 | contig 40742 bp, 21 predicted proteins | sample 714S22024metaG_FD_180666 | JGI IMG/M metagenome (GOLD analysis project Ga0224554, IMG submission 180666) | Peat soil microbial communities from Stordalen Mire, Sweden - 717 S2 20-24 | ecosystem: Environmental > Terrestrial > Soil > Wetlands > Peat | place: Sweden: Norrbotten County, Stordalen... | reverse complement strand
GATAGAGTTGATACGCCACGGGCCCGGTCCCGGCCGTCCACGTGAAGGCCACGCTGGAACCTGACAGAACACTGCCCGGCGTGGGAGTGGTGAGCACCGGAAGCACCGGTGTGCCCGCCTCGGTGTAAGTGTAGTCGGCAGACGTCCAGACTCCGCTTACTTCCCACCACAGCCGGGCGTACAAGGTCACCCCGTTGGTCGGCAGACCGCTCACGGTTACAGTGGTAGCCTTGGTTGCACCCGAGTTATACAGGTTTTGCGAGCCCACTCCGGTAGCGCCCAGCCACAGTTGGTAATCCGTGACGCCGGCGCTCGGCGTCCATGCGAAGGTTACGGTGGAACCCGACAGGATACGGCCCGGTACGGGAGTGATGAGCCCTGGAGGCACTGGCGTTCCCGCCTCGAAGTAGATGTAGTCGGCAGACTTCCAGACTCCGCTGACTTCCCACCACAGCCGGGCGTACACCGGCGCCCCGTTTGCCGGCAGACCGCTCACGGTCTCAGTGGTAACCGTCGTTGCACCCGAGTCATACAGGTTTTGCGAGCCCACTCCGGTGGTGCCCAACCACAGTTGGTAAGACGCGGGCCCGCCCCCGGCCGTCCACGTGAAGGTCACGCTGGAACCGGACAGAACACTGCCCGGCGCGGGAGTGGTGAGCACCGGAAGCACCGGCGTGCCCGATTCGGTGTAGGTGTAGTCGGCAGACAGCCAGGCTGCGCCGATTTCCCACCACAGCCGGGCGAACACCGTGACCCCGTAGGTTGGCAGACCGGTCACGGTTACAGTGGTAGCCTTCGTTGCACCCGATTCATAGAGGTTGTGCGAGCCCACTCCGGTGGTGCCCAGATAGAGCTGATACGCCGCCGGCCCGTAGCCGGCCGTCCACGTGAAGGTCACGGTGGAACCAGCCAGCACAGTGCCCGGTGTAGGAGACATCATTGCTGCCGGCACATCCGGGTTAACTGTAAGTTGGACGGTTGCCGTGGCCGTGGTGTAGTCGGTTGTATCTGTCGGAGTAAAGTTTGCCGTGAGTGTGTAGCTGCCGGGTGCGAGGATGGTTGCCGCGGTCACGGCCACGGCCGTTCCGCCTGCTGGCGTCGCGGTGTAGGCAAAGCTGCCGGCGACGGGTTTGGATCCGCTCTGTGCCGTTGCATTAAGAATGCCGCCGAGGGTGGTTCCATAGGGGATAGGCGCAGGCGTTGCCCAGGTAATCGTTGGCGTGCCCTGAGTGCCGGTGCCGATCAACGGGATGGCCTGTGTTGCGTAGTTGGGAGCAGCCGCGTTCCGCGCATTGTCCGTCAAGGCCAGGAAGCCGAGGATAGTACCCACCGTCGTCGGGGAGAAGCTGATGGGCAACGTGCAGGAAGCGCCGGCTGCCAGCGTCGCCGCCGTCGAGGAACCGGCGCTCACCAGCGGGCAGGTCCCCGCATCGCTGCTGTCGAGAGTGAAGTTGGTACTGATGGATGGGTTGTTCCCGGAATTGGGAATCGGGAAGGTCAGCGTAGCATTGCCGGCGTTCTCGAAGGTGATCGTCTGCGGACTGTCGCTGCTCGTCGAGCCGACTTTCGTCGCCGCGAAGCTCAGGCTTGGCGTGTCAAAAAAATCCTGCTTCAACAGCAGGCTACCGCCGGCATCCGTGATGTAGACATCGCCAAACCCATCCACAGCGACACCGGAGGAGTTGGAGAGGGCGGCATAGATCGGCAAAAAGTTCTCGTTGTAGCCGCTCGAAGGAGTCTCCTCGATCACCGAATAAGGACCATACGTGCCCTGGTCGATGGTGTAAACATTGTCATTCCCATCCACAGCCACGGCGACGGCATTCAGGGTGCTGTCCAGCGTGCTCGTTGTGTACCCGCTGCTTGTTGGCGTCAGTTCGAACACCCCGCCGCTGCCCGGCATCTCGTCTTCCAGAGTCTTCGAGAAATAGACACTGCCGTTCCCATCCGCGGCAACTCCGGTAATGTACCAGCTGCCGCTGTACAGCTGACTCGGCGTGTAGCTGCCCGCCGAGAGCGTCTCTTTCAAAATCTGCAGGGTTTCCGTTGGGGCAGTATCAAGGATATAGACGTTACCGCTCCCATCCACTGCGACCGAAGAGGGTTTCGACAGGCCGCTGCCCACGCTGCTCTCGGTATAAGTGGTCCCCGAGAGCGTCTCTTTCAGCACCCGGTTGTTGCCGAAATCGGCGATATAAACGTTGCCGCTGCCATCCACCGCAACTCCCTGCGGATTACTCAGAGTGCTGGTCGGCACCACGCTCTGGGTGTAGATGCCGGTCAACCACGCCAGAGTCTCCTTCAACACCCGGTTATTGCCGGAATCGGCAATATAGAGGTTGCCGTTCCCATCCGCGGCCACCGCCCAGGGACTACTCATGCCGTTGCCTACCAGCCTCTCGCTGCCGGGCCAGAAGTTCACCTCCGGTCCCGAACCGGTGCCGGATACGTAATCGGTTGCCAGGACGTTTCCCGAACCGTCTTCCAGTATCGCCGCGCCGTACCTGAACCCGGCGAACCTGGGCGTAAAGGTGACATTGACCGTGCAGGTAGCGCCCGCGGCATAGTTCGTTCCTACCGTACAGGTTCCCGTGCCGGCATTCGTGAAGTCCAACCCCGTTGCGCCTTGCGTCACCACATTGATGCTGTCCAGCGTGGTGGCAGTGGCGAAGGTGAACGGCAGTGACGTTGCCGTGCTCGCGCTGCTGCCGATGTTGATTGTTCCCGAGGAGGCAAACACCGTCAGTGCGACGGAAGCTGTGGCTGTTGTGTAACCGACAGTATCCGTGGGCGTGAATGTGACCGAGAGGATGTTCCCCCCCAGAGGCAAAACAGTTCCGACTGCCGGCGAGTAGACGAAGGTTCCTGGCACCGTCGTGGTGGCGTCGAGCTGGGTGGCGCTCAGCGCCGTTCCATAGGGAATAGGCAGCGGCGTTGCCCAGGTAATCGTTGGGGTGGTCTGGACGCCTGTCCCGCTCAACTGAATGGTCTGTGTCGCGTAGCCCGGCGCCGGAGCATTCAGTGCATTGTCAGTCAACATCAGGGAGCCAATAAAAATTCCGGGTGACAGAGGGGAAAAGCTGATCGGTAAGACGCAGGAGGCGCCAGCCGCCAGGGTCTCCGGCGCTGATGAACTAGAACTGACGAGCGGACAGGTTCCGGCTTCGGTGCTGTCGAGAGTAAAGTTCGCCGTGATGCTCGGATTGTCTCCTGTTGAAGGAACAGGAAGAGTCAAGGTTGCGTTGCCGATGTTCGTGAACGTGACGTCCTGCGGGTAGGTGGTTGAGCCTACTCCTGTCACGGCGAAGGACAGGGACGGCGGATCGGCACGGTCCCACTTCTCCACTGTGCCAATGTCGGTCCCGTTACCCGAGCCAATCGCAAGAAAAAGGTTACCGGACCCATCCACCGCTACATCGTCGAGATAACTGATACCGCTGGTGATGGTGTTGACTGTGGTGTAACCGCCAGCCGCCGGAATCTCCTCCACAGCACCAGCATAACCTGCACCATAGTTGGCGACGAAGACATTCCCATTCCCGTCCAACGCCACATCCATGGGCTGATTAAACACAAAGGAGCCTCCAATGGTTTTGACTGTGGTGTAACCACCCGCAGCCGGAATCTCGTCGACCGTGTTGTTGTAAAAGTCGGTGACGAAGACGTTCCCGCTCCCGTCAACCTTCAGACCATCGAGATACTTGAAACCGCTGGCCAGGGTTTTGATGGTCGTGTAACCGCCCGCCGCGACAATTTCCTGCAACTGGTTGTTCCAGTTGGAGACGAACACATTCCCGCTTGCGTCTACCGCTATGCCTTTGGGAGTTGGAATGTTATTGGCGATGGTTTTGACGGTGGTGTAACCGCCCGCCGCCAGAATCTCCTTCACCGCGTTATTGAAGCCGTCGGCGACGAATATGTTTCCTGCGCCGTCCACCGCTACAGCATCGGGTTGGTCGAATCCGCTTCCCAGCGTCTTGACGCAAGCAGAGGAGGTGCAGCCAGGGGGAATCTCCTTCACTGCGCTGTGGAAGTTGTCTGCGACGAAGATGTCCCCGCTTGAATCGGCCGCCAAGCCAAGGGCTGCTGAGAGGCCGCCGCCCAGGGTGCTCTGTATTCCGGGCCCGAACGTCACCTGCGGCCCTGATCCGGTACCAACGACGTAGCCAGTTGCAATCACGGCTCCGGAGGTGCTGTTCAGGGTCGTCGCGCCGTAGCGGACACCGCTGCGCGCCGGCTTGAAGGTCACGTTGACGATGCAGGTATTTCCGGCACTGTAGCTGGTGCCTGCGGAGCATGTGTCGCCACCTGCATCCGTAAAGTCCAGACTGGGTGCGCCCTGCGTGAGCACAGCCGTGCTCCCCAGCTTACCCGCGGTGTCAAAGGTAAAGTTCATCTGGATGGTTTGAGGAGAAGCGGCACCGACGTTCACCGTACCAAAGTTGCCGGACAATGTTCCGATCTCCTTCACGGCATTGTTGTAGGCATCGGCGACCAACACGTTCTCGTTGCCGTCCACCGCGACGCTTTCGGGGCCGTTGAAGCCGCTGCCCAAGGTCTCCACGACGGTATAGCCACCCGCAGCCACAATCTCTTTCACCTCATTATTGAACCAATCGGCGACGAAGACGTTCCCGCTGCTGTCCACCGCAACGCCCATGGGGAGATCGAATCCGCTGCCCAGGGTGTTGATGGTGCAAGCAGAGGAAGTGCAGCCAGCCAAAATCTCTTTTACCTTGCTGTTGTCGGTATCCGCGACGAAGACGTCCCCGTTCCCGTCCACTGCGACGCCATAGGGCTCTGCGAAGCCGCTACCGAGCGTATTGACGCAAGAAGAAGAGGTGCAGCCGGGCGGGATTACCTTCACCGCATTGTTGTTTACATCGGCGACGTAGACGTTCCCGCTCTTGTCCACCGCCAGATTGTGCAGTGAGTTGCTGAAGCCGCCACCCACCGTCCTGATGCAGGCAGAGGAACCGCAACCAGCCGGAATCTCCTGTACCGTGGCATACCCGTTGGTGATGAAGACATTTCCGCTCCCGTCCACCGCTATGCCTTCCGGAACGTAGAGGCCACTGGCCACCGTAACGATACAGGCAGATGCAGTGCATCCAGCCGGAATCTCCTGCACCGTCCCGTACCCCAGATTGGCGACGAAGACGTCCCCGCTCCCGTCCACCGCGACGCCGTAGGGTTCGGCGTAGGCGCCGGCCATTATCGTCACTGCGCCACTGAAATGCGCCGTCTGCGCAACTGCGACAGAACAGAAGAAAGCGCTGATCAACAGGAGCAATGAGAGCCCATACACCCATGCCGCAGCCGACCGGAAGTGAGCGGGAATGGCCAGGAGGCCGGAGACCCTTGTCGCTTGAGGGCGGGTCACGGCGGGCTCTGGCAGAGATGTCTTTGGCGTAAGAAAGGGCAGGCAGGTGTGACTCCGTCCGAATGGCATCGGGACTCTCCTTTCGCCTCCTTGGGGAATTCAAGGATGGACAGCGCGAAGGAGATTTGTCCTCACAGCATGATTCGAGCGGGCAAACGCGATCGTGGCCCATTCGGTGAAACAGGCTATCACAACGATGCTCATATCGCAAATTACACTCTTATCTATATTTACTGCCCATTTTTCGAGCATGCTGTGCATTTTTCTCCCAAAAGATGGACACGAGTGAGACGGATGAATATTATCGCGTCGATTGCTGGATGGATTAGCCCTTTAAGTTTCAGCGATATAATCAGATTCCCATTTGAAATCAGCGATTTACGGTGCCGCGGCCTAACCTTCGGTGTAAAACTGCGCGATGTTGCGGAACTTTTCCTGCCGCGCGGCCACCAGAATATCGATCGGCACCTCCTTCAGCTCGGCCAGGTGCTTCTTCAGAACACTGCCCACCAACCCTGTACCAGCCTCGCGGTCGGTGTGCGCGCCTTCCCCCGGTTCAGAGATGATCTCGTCAACACACCCCAGCGCGGCAACCTCCGGCGCGGAGATGCGCATGGCCTCGGCCGCCAACTGCTTGTGTGCTGCATCGCGCCACATGATGGCAGCGCAGGACTCTGGCGTGATCACAAAGTAGAGCGCATTTTCCAGGATCAGGACTCTGTCACTGACCGCCAAAGCCAGCGCCCCGCCCGATCCGCCCTCCCCGGTGATCACCGAAATCGTGGGCACACGCAGCCGCGACATCTCCAGGAGGTTCCTTGCGATCGCCTCCGCCTGGCCACGCTCCTCGGCGCCCAGGCCGGGATAAGCGCCCGGCAGATCGATAAAACTGATCACCGGCCTGGAGAACTTTTCCGCGATCTTCATCGACCGCAGCGCCTTGCGGTAGCCTTCCGGATGGGGCATGCCGAAGTTGCGCCGCACTCGCTCCTTGGTGCTGCCGCCCTTGCGGTTGCCGATGACCAGCACCTCATCCATGCCCAGCCGCGCCATCCCGCACGCCACGGCCTGGTCGTCGCCAAAGGCGCGATCCCCGTGAATCTCGCTGAAATCCGTGAAGATCCGCTCAATAAAGTCCATGGGGTTGGGCCGCTGGGTGTGCCGCGCCCGCTCGATTCTGATCCACGCCGGCGAAATCGCCTGCGCCTGGCTGGAAACCTCTGCTTCTTGTTCGCTCATCGGTACCTGGTGCCGCTCCGGGCAGCGTCGCCGTCGGCCCTGCTGTGATTCTACGGGTCCAATCCGGTTGACACAAATCGTACCGCTTGGCCCCTCTCGATTGCACGGTTGCCGTTCCTTCGTTCAACGGGCAGGCTGCTCAGCTGCGGCCATCCTTGCCCGCATGCGCTTCTCGGCATCCGCGCTCCAGTATTTGCAGTCGAGCCGGATGAAAACCGATGTGTACGGGATCGTCATGTTCGTTTTGAGGACGAGAATATGGAACAGCTTGCTGGCCTCGTCGATATTGGCAATGACTTTGTCATGCGGCAGGGACGCGACGGGGTAGTTGCGGAGAAGATCGGTGATCTCAGCCCGATAGGCTGAGGCGCCCGATGCATCTTCTTCGGGGACGAAGGGCAGTTCAGCGTCCATTGAGATGACAGGCCGTACGTGAATCGAGCTGTTGATGGCGCCCAGAACGTATCGAACGACTTCCAATTGATTGGCATCCGTTTCGATGGTCTCAATCCCAGGAGAAGCCTGAAGCGGATAGGCAGAATCGACAATGAGAATCCAGTTCCGGTGGCCGAGCAACGGCATGGCGCCGGCAACTTTCGCTTTCCAGTTGGATTGCGTGGAGGGCTGGGCGGCGAGCATAACCGGGGCTGCCAACAGGAGGCAAAAAACAAGGAGAAGTCTGCGCATATGCATGCTCCTGGCTAAAGTGAAGCGATGAGCGGGCGACGGCATCAGGTCAACCTTAGAACTCTACACCATCCCACAATATGTCGTACGTAAGTCCCCCGGCAGGCAGGATAGGCCGACCCAGGCAATGCGAGGCTAGCCGGTGACCTATCCGTTGAGCCGTGCCATCCATCTGGCCAGTGCCTGCTGGTCTACCGTTCCGGCGGCGTGGGCGGCGTGGACGTTGCGGCGCTCCTGGGGGTCGCGGTTCTGGCTGATCTTGAATTTGCCTTCGATGCGAGCGATGGGGATGCGAAAGCCGACAATGCCGGCGAGCATGGTGCGCCGGAAGCCCTCGGGCATGGCGTGCCAATGTTCGGCGAAGGCTGGTTCGTTGGCCTGGATCAGGCCGGCGAGCAGTGCACCCTTGCCGGCTTCCCCTTCGACCAGTTCAAGGGTTCCATAAGCATGGACGGCGACGTAGTTCCAGGTGGGAACGGAGAGCTGATCGACATAGAGCGTAGGCGAAACGTAGCTGTGAGGGCCGGAGAAGACGACGAGGGTTTCGCGTCCGGCGAGAGCTTGCCAGTGACGATTGGCCTTGGCGAAGTGGCCTTCGAGCAGGCCGTGTGGGCCCTCATCTTTGACGACCAGCGGGAGGTGGGTGGCGACCAGAGGAGCTGGTGACTGCGGGTCCGATTGCGGGCCGAAGAGAATGGCGAAGGAGTAAGCCTGCATGACTTCGATGAGAATGGAGCGGTCGGAGATCTGGTTGAATTTGGGCGAGTACAAGGGACTCCTATGAATACGTTCGAAGCGCAACAGAACCTCGCATAGGGCGTGGAAGCAGAGCAAAGGGGCGCTGGGCGCGTAAAGGCAGCAGACTCACCCTGCACCCCTCCCTACTCGTCCTGCCCGGCTTGATCGACCGCGGTTGCCTCGGGTGATTCGACCGCCGCTTGGTCAGTCTCCCTTCCGTCTGCTTCCGGCTGTTCCGGTTCAAGCGACTGGCGTTCGGCCTCTGGTTCAGTCGGCTGGCCGCCATCTGAGCCGGAGGGTCCGCCAAGCAGCGCATCAATGCGATAGTCGGCAGCCTCGGCCGTCGCCAGAGCTTCGCTGACGATCTCGTTCATCTGCGCTATCGCAGCGCGGTTCAAGACTGTATCGCCTGCCAGGCGGAGCAGCGACGGCATGAGCAGCCACCAAAGCAGCTCCTCATACGGCTCACGGACAAGGTAAGCATGCCCTTGCGCCTCATGCACGCCTGTCAGCCAGCGCACATCCGGATCACGCCACAAGGCCGGGGAGAGTGCTACTCTTTCGACCCCAACCGCTGCCGGTTCGCTTGAAACCGATTTGCCTGAATCTGGAGCCGGAACCGCCGGCGCAGCTTCATGAGCAGCCGTTTCCAGCACGTCTACAGGAGCCTCCACAACGGGCGCTGGCGTCTCTGCATCAGCCGCGGACTCGCCTTCTGCAGTTGCATCCTCCTCCTTGCCGGCGCCGGCTCCGGTCAGCAGCACGACCTTGATGCGCGCCGCAACGCGCCAGCCTTCCTCGCCCTCGAATCCGAGAGCAGCGAAGGCCTCGGCAAACGGCTCCCGCAGGCGGAGCCGGTCAAACAGGTCCAGTGCCACGCGCTCCGGGTTTTTCGAGTCGATCGATTCGGCCAGCAACTCCAGTACGCACCAGCCGAGCACGGGTCCCCACACTGCCGTCGCGGTCAGTTGCGGACTGGGGCTGGGGAGCACCCGGCGGGCAGCAGCGGTCCAAGGCGACGGAAAGGCCGCCTCGATCGCGGGAATGCGCATGGCCGCCCGCAGGCGTTCGCGGAAGGCCGGGCCCAGCAATCCGGGGTCGGTTGCCTGAACGGCGCCGGCCGGCTGGCCTTTTCCGCCGCCGCGTGACCAATAAGCCGTCTGTGCCGCGCGCAGAAAGCCCTCGCAGCGCTTCCACGCCAAATCAAAGCACTCCCTGCGCTCCTGCTCAATCTTCTTATCCTTCCCGGCGGCAAGGGCGCGAGGATGCTCCGCCAGATCGGCAAGCAGCCGCACGAGGCCGGAATCCAACTGCAGGCGGAGTGCATCGTGTACCGGCCGCAGCTCGAGATTCACCAGCGCATCGTCCAGGTTGGAAACCCCTTTCCCGTTGAGCTGATCGCACAGCCGGTCCCAGGGTTTTTCCGCTGTGGAGCGCAGCTCGCGCCAATCCAGAAAGACGTGGCACTGGTAGGCGTGCAGATCCAGGGTGAGGCCGCGCTCCGACAAATCATTCGCCCGGCGCAGGTATTCAAGCCCAGTGAGCGAGTCTCGGAATGCGAGGGTGACGGCGGTGTCGCCGGTCACCCCAAGGCCTTCCCGCAGCCGCTGCTGGCGTAGTTGCCCTGCGCCCTTGTCGGCGTATGCCGCCGAGAAATCGATGGTGCCGTGCGCGGTGGCGTAGCGGTTGTTATAAACCACCAGGGCGCGTTCGATGCCGTTGCGGTTCGAGTAGGCAAAGACATTCTCGTCCACCGTACCCGAATCCCGAAAGAAGTCGTAGAGCAGGAAGTTGCTGCTTTCGGCGAAGAGCCAGCGGCGGCGCAACAACGGAGCGATCTCCCGTTCGTGGCGTTCCACCAGCCAGTGGTCGGGAGTCTCATCGTAGCGGGGCCGCTGGTACTCCATCCCGTATTTCTCGGTGAATCCCTCAATCTGGCCGTGCCCGAACATCGGCAGGCCCGGCAGCGTAGCCATCAGCGCGGCCACTCCGAAGCACTTGTCGCCCTTGCCGAACTGGTCGATGGCGGTGCGCTCGTCGGGATTGCTCATGAAGTTGACGTAGCGCTTCATGATGTCGGGGTCGAATTCCAGGGTATTCTTGATGACCGAGCGGTACTTGGCGTTTTCCTCGTCGCGCATCATGTTCATGAAGGCGCTGTTGTAGACGCGGTGCATGCCCAGGGTGCGGACGAAGTAGCCCTCCATCAGCCAGAAGGCCTCAGCCAGCAGCAGGGTGCCGGGCACTTCGACGGCCACGCGGTCGACGACCTCCCGCCAGAACTCGTGCGGCATGCACCGGTCGAATTCGGCTTGGCTCATGCCATACTCGGCGCGGGAGGGGATGGCGCCGCTGGTTCCAGGGCCGGGAAACCAGAGCCGGTGGAAGTGCCGCTTGGCCAGGGTCATCGCGGCATCGAAGCGGATGACCGGAAATAGCCGCGCCACGTGCAGAATGGTCTGAATCACCTGTTCCCGCACCGCCGGATTCAGGTAGTCGAGCTGCGCCGTGTCGTTCCAGGGAAAGCTGGTGCCATCGTTGCCGTGATAGATATAGCGCGTCTCGCCGCTGGCCCGGTCGCGGCGGCGAAAGACCACCGCTGCGTCACTCTGCGTAAAGTAGTGGTCCTCGATCTTGAGCTCCACGCGCCCATCATGGGAGACATCGGGGCCGTTGAAGCTATAGGCCGGATAGGGCGTATCCTGCCGGGAGATGAACCAATCGGGATGCTCGACGACCCAGGGCGAGTCGATGCCCATGTGGTTCGGCACCATGTCGCTGGCCAATCTGACGCCGTGCCGATAGGCGCGGTCGCGAAGGTTGATGTAGGCTCCCTCGCCGCCCAGATCCTCGGCGATCGAATAGCTGAACAGCGAGTAGGCTGAGGCCACGGCGTCCGAGTTGCCGCAGAGCTGCTTGATGGTCCTCGACGCGCGGCTCCGCTCCCAGATGCCGATAAGCCACAGCGAATTGAGCCCCCGCCGCGCCAGCGTTGCAAGTTCCTCATCGGGGATCTCATCCAGGCGGGAGATTCTGCGGCCGTGCTGCTTGCTCAGCTGCGCCATCCAAACGTAAGTGCTCTTGGCGATCAGCACGGCGCTGGGCATCCAGGCCGTGTCCTGGCTGAACCTCTCGTACTCGCGGGCCGGATCGCCGAAGACCGGCACCTCGGAATGGCTGACGACGGAAGGCCCTTGCGCCGCGACGGGAGGATGGAACTGCATCCAGATGGCCAGCTCTTCTTCGTTGAGAATCTCACCGGCCATGAGCAGGAAACGCTCCAGCCGGTCGCCGAGCAGCGGCTTCCACAGCCGGAGAATGAGGGCGAGCTGTTCGCTGAGCGAGCGCGGAGAGCGCAAGGCCGGGGCGCGCAGCAGTTCCAGCAGGGTGACAGGCCCGGAGCCCTCCATCGGCACCAGCGGCCGGGTAGCAAAGTAGCCGGGCAACTGTTCGGTGACCTGGTGGTAAACGGTCTTTTCCGCCAGGGTCTTATCCTCGAACAGCTCATCGAACGGCTGGAAGGCTTCGTTGCGGTTGGCGGTCCACAGCAGCATCAGCTCCTCGAGCGCCGCGGCCCGGTGGGAGGTGCCGTCGGTTTCGCCGGCCAGCCATTGCCGGGGCGTCTCCAGCCCGCGAATCACACTGGTCCCCGGAAATTGCTCGACGAAAGTGAGCAGCATGGTGTCCAGAGCCTCGGCGCCCACCGACGAGGAAAACCAGGCGAGAGCGTCGGTCATCACCTTGGCGTCGAACTGCTCGCGGAAGCACTCTATCAATATGTGGCTGGCCTCGTCGATCACGCCCATGGCGTAAAGCGCCCCGGCATGGATCGCCCGCTCGGGATGCTCTTGCACCTCGCGAACTTTGTTGATGCGGTACGCGAACTCGCGGCACGCGGCTATATTGGCGAAAACGACGTTCCCCGTATAGGAAAAAAGAGACCCCGCGAACTGGTACCGTTCACGCGCATTCCCCGAAATGTGGAATTCCATCATAAGAAACCGAGCTCCCAATCTCTTCCTGCCACTCGTCCTGCCAGCCATGCAGCGGATCCCGCATCCGCTGGAGGGTGCGGTCCGGTCCGCAGCTTCGACTCATCGATATCGGCACAAACGCGGCCAAAACTTAAAGTAACATCGATGGGGTCGAAACTGCTGGAACCTGTGATTGTAACCCCTGACCTGTACCGCTGGCTGCGTGTGTGCGGCCATTGGCGCTTTTTGCTCCGAAATCCCCGCCCTCCTCGCACGGTCACTGGAGGGGTCCTGCAATCCCTCCGGTAAGCCCAATGGAATGAATAGGCGGAACAACCCGGTCCACCCGTCCAACCGGGCCTGGATTCTTGCGCTGTACCGGGAAGGACTTATACATTTGAGGATCGCTTGCCCTGTCGATGGCCCTCAGCCACCCTCGCAGGTACGATATCCAGGACGTGCGCCGAAACGGACGCAGGGATGGCTTTTTGATGCCGCATCGCAATTGAAACTCCCTCGTCTCGTAATGCGTTACGGCGTCTCAATTGACAGGACATTTCGAATGCCCCGCCTGGAACCATCTCGACGTACGCGCCACGCAGCCGTCCTCCGTACCCCCGCCCCGATCGCTCGCCGATCTGGTCATAGTGCCACGACCAGGTGAACTTGTACTTCCCAGGTCTGAAAATCGAGACCTGGGGCACCCATTCTGTTCTGATCGACATTTCCAAATCATGCAGTCACGGTACTAGACCTTGTCGATGATCTTCGTCTTGCGGGAAGTTCTTGAACTCCGGGCGTTGGGCTTTCGGATTGATACCGCCTCCATCAATCCCCCGGACCGCGCCGCGGATCGGCTGACGCCCCACGGATCGGGTGGAAGCAGCACTCGTCTACTGCGTCAAGAGCCATAATCCCGCCGGAGCTGCCAAGGCTCATTTGCAGAAATCTTCGCTGCGCGGGTCAAGCCCTGACCGTTGTGGTTTGGATCAGCTGGTTCACCGCACGAATCTCAGTCAAGCGCCTTGTGGAAGCGGAGTATGGCGAACGTCAGCAGGCTCAGTCCGAGGCCTGCCATGGCTGCCATTTGCGGCCACAGAATGTCCATCCCCACGCCTTTCAGATAAGTGCCGCGGAGCACGATCAGAAAATAGCGTAATGGGATCGCATAGCTGAAATACTGCATCCATTGCGGCATGGTGCTGATGGGAAATCCGAACCCCGAGAAACTGATGGCAGGCATGATAAAGAAGAAGGCTGTCACCATGGCCTGCTGTTGCGTTGAGGAAACCGTTGAAATGAGCAGCCCCACACCCAGCATGCAAATAATGAAAAGCACCGAGCCCGTCAGCAATACCAGAATGTTACCGCGAAATGGAATCTTGAACCAAAACGTCCCGACAGTCGCAATCAGCGAAACATCGAACAGGCCAATCAGGAAGGCGGGCACTGTCTTGCCGAGAATGAACTCGGCCGGGCGGATGGGCGTCACCATGATCTGCTCCAGAGTGCCGATCTCCCGCTCGCGAACCACCCCAAAGGCCGTTACAGTGATTACCAGCACCAGGGTCAGGCTGCCGATCACTCCTGGCACAAAGAACCACCGGCTACTCAAGTCCGGGTTGTACCACGGCCGTTGTCCCAGCTCGACCGAAGGAATCGCGTCGATCATTTGCGGCGCAATCCGATAGATGCGGTCCTGCTGGTAGTCATGCGCAAAGCCAAGCGCAATCTGCGTAATGTAGCTGGAGGCGATCAGGGCCGTGTTGGAGTTGGTTGCGTCCACAATCACTTGCAGCGGCGCCGTCTGGCCCCCGCGCAGCTTCTGGGCAAAACCGGCATCGATCTCCAGACCCACCGTAGCCTTTCCCTGATCGATGAGATCGCGTATTTGGCGCGAGTCAGTCAGTTGCCGCTGCACGTCGAAATAGGGGCTCGATGTAAAGCGCGAGATCAGTTCACGGCTCTCCTGGCTGTGATCCATATCCAGCACAACGGTCGGAACGTAATGGATCTCGAAGGTGGCCGCGTAGCCAAACACCAGCATCTGAATGATCGGCGGCCCGAACAGCAGAAACCGCGTCCGTTTGTCGCGGAAGACCTGGATGAATTCCTTGATCAACATCTGCTTCAGGCGCCCCAGCATACGTTCTCTCCTTTACTCCAGCCTCTTGTGGAATGAGCGGGTAGCCAGCAACGCAAGCACAAGTGCAAACACAGCCAGCGGTATCAAATCGGCGTAGAGCATAGCCGTGGGAGTCCCCTTGAGGAATATCTTCTTCAGCAATGAGACGTAGTACCGCGCCGGCACAACGCTGGTGATCCACTGCAGGGCTATAGGCATTTGCTCAATCGAAAACAGAAATCCAGACAGTAGGAAAGCTGGAAGGAAGGTGACCAGCAGCGCGATCTGGCATGCGGCAAACTGGTTCTTTGCGAGCACGGAAATGAAGAATCCGAGCGAAAGCACGACCACCAGGAACAACGCGGAACTGACAAGCAGCGTGATATAAGAGCCGCGAAACGGTACTTGGAACCAGTAGATCGCGATCGCGGCGCAGACAATGACGTCGAACATGCCGAGAACAAAATAGGGCGCCAGTTTACCCAGCATGATCTCCATCGCGCTCACGGGGGTTGAAATCAGCTGTTCCATCGATCCCCGTTCCCACTCCCGCGCGATCGTCAGAGAAGTGAGAAACGCGCCGATCACCGACATGACCAGGGCAAGCACGCCGGGAACGATGAACGCGCTGCTCTCCAGATCCTCGTTGTACCAGGTGCGGGTTTCCACACTCACTGGCGCGGGTTGGATCGACTGGCCGCGGTCGCGGAGCCAGTTAAGTTGAATCTCAGTTGAATAGCCCTGAACGACCGCCTGGGCATAGCCGATGAGCACATTGGCCGTGTTGTCGTCGGTGGCATCGACGAGCGCCTGAACCTGGACTGGGCCGCCCTGGCCCAGTTGCGAAGAGAAATCCCACGGAATTACGATCCCCATCTTGGCGTGCCCGTCGTCCAGCGCCCTCGTGATCGCGGGATAGTCGTTCACCACGCGCACCACGTGGAAATATTCGCTGGCCTGGAAGCGCTTCAGCAGGTCCTGGCTCTGCTGGCTGCCATCGCGGTCGTACACATAAACCGGCAACCCCTTCAGATCCAGATTAACGCCGTAACCGAACAGCAGCATCAGAGTCACCGGCATAATGACCACAATGGCCAGGCTGCGCGAATCGCGCAGAATCTGAATGACCTCCTTCCTGGCCACGGCCAGCAAACGAGTGAAGCTCATGCTTTGCGCTCCTCTCCAGCATTGCCTGCTGTTGTGAGAGAGACGAAAACATCTTCCAGGCTGGGGCGTATCTTCTCGATGCGGCTAACGACGATTCCGTGATCCGCCAGATATTTCTCAATCCGCGGCACCGAGGCATCGGCATCCGGCACAACCAGGTGCAGAGCGTTTCCGAATACCGCGGCATCTATCACGTCCGGCGCCGATTGCAGCGCTTCCACTGCGTTGCCGAGCGGCTCACACTCGATCAAGAGAAGTTCACCCTTCATCGCGTCTCGCTTCAACTCGGAGGGCGTGCCGAGAGCTACTATCTTCCCGCGAAAAATCAGCGCCAGGCGGTTGCAATATTCAGCCTCCTCCATGTGATGCGTGGTCACAAAAACAGTAACGCCCTCCTCCGCCATCTGGTGAATGAGATCCCAGAACTGGCGCCGCGAGATGGGGTCGACCCCGGAGGTGGGCTCGTCCAGAAAGATGATGGGCGGCTTGTGCAGCACCGCGCAACCCAGCGCCAGCCGCTGTTTCCACCCGCCGGGAAGAGTCCCGGTCATGAGGTTCTCCCGGCCCTTGAGGTTCGCCATCGCAAGCGCCCATTCAATCCGTTCCTTCAGCTTGTTGGATGGCACGCTATAAAGGCCGGCGAATAGCCGTATATTTTCGACCACCTTCAAATCGTTATAGAGAGAAAACTTCTGCGACATGTAGCCGATGTTCTGGCGCACGGCTTCGGGCTTACGGGCCACATCAAATCCCGCAACCTGCGCTCGGCCCGAGGTAGGCTTCAGCAAACCGCAGAGCATACGAATGGTGGTGGACTTGCCGGCGCCGTTCGGTCCGAGAAAGCCGAAGACCTCACCTTTACGTATATCGAGATTGATCCGGTCCACGGCCACAAAATCGCCGAATCGCTTCACCAGGTTCTCCACCGCGACTGAAGTCTCTTGTTCAGGCATGGGACGATGCTCCGCCGCCGACCGCATCCACAAAGAGGTCCTCGATCGTTGGCGCTGCTTGTTGAATCGCGTCGAAGGGCACGTTCGCGCTCCTCAGCCGGGCCTCAAACTCGGGAATGCGCCGAGCCGCATCGTCTACGACTACGTGCAGCCCGTCGCCGGTCAGTACAAGACTTGAGATTCCATCTGCGTGCTCAAGCGCGCTGCGCAATCTGCGCGGCTCCGGCGCGATAACGGACAATACCCCTTTGCCCATCCTGGCCTTCAGGTTCGCAGGCGTGTCGCAAAACAGCAGCTTGCCCTCATTGAGCAGCGCCACGCGATGGCAGCGCTCAGCTTCATCAAGATAAGCAGTCGAGGTGAGGATCGCCACACCCTCCGCCACCAGTTCGTAAAGGATGCGCCAGAAATCGCGGCGAGAGACGGGATCTACACCAGTGGTCGGCTCATCCAGCAGGATCACCTTGGGGCGATGAATGAGCGCACAGACGAGGCCCAGTTTCTGCTTCATGCCGCCGGAAAGTTTCCCCGCCAACCGCTTGCGAAACTCACTCATGCCCGCTGCCTTCAACAGTTCTGTAGAACGCTCTTCACGCTCGGCCCGCTTCACTCCGAAGAGGTCGGCGTAGAAACGGATGTTCTCATCCACGGTCAGGTCGTCGTAGAGCCCGAAACGCTGCGGCATATAACTGAGAGCGTGCTTGGCGCCCTCGGGATCGCGGACCACATCGAAGCCGGCAACCGTGGCTTTGCCTGCATCGGGCGGCATGATACCCGCGAGCATCCGCAGGGTGGTCGTCTTCCCTGCCCCGTCGGGACCAACCAGGCCAAATATCTCCCCGGCGCGCACATCAAAGCTCAGCGCTTCCACAGCGCGCACGCCCGGAAAACTCTTCGTCAGCCCGTCGGCCTTGATAGCGGGCTTGTTCGCGGATTGGAGCTGCTCCGTCATCGCCTGGCGGGCGCAGGTCCCGATGGCTGCGCTTCCGGCCTGGCCGCGGCCAGATCAATGTGAGCGTCGGCGGGCATGCCGGGCTTTAGCTCGTGGTTGGGATTGTCGATATCGATCTTGATCCGGTAGACCAGCGTGACCCGCTCTTTGTAAGTCTGCACACTCTTGGGCGTGAACTCCGCATTCGATGAGATAAACGAAATGCGCCCATGGTACTGCTTGCCGGGATAGGTATCGGTGGTAACGGTTGCGTCCTGGCCCCAGTGAATGCTGCCCAGATCGTTCTCGGCGATATAAGCCCGCAGCCAGATGTGATCCAGGTCGGCAAGCGTGACTACCGGAGATCCCGGCGCGACCACCTCTCCCAGCTCCGCCTGACGCACCGTGATCACGCCCGTAGAAGGCGCGCGCAGATTCGTGTAACCCAGATTCACTCGGCTCAAACCAAGATTTGCGTTGGCCTCGTTCAGATTCGCGCGCGCAATCGCGATATCTTCCTTGCGGCTGCCTTCTACAGCCTCGTTGTAACGCTGTTGCGTTGCCTTGAAAATCGCTCCCGCGCGCTTCAGGGCGGTTGCCGCCAGGTCGCGGTCCTGCGCGGATATCTCGTCTTTGCCGTACAGGCGCTGCGCGCGATCGTTGTCCAGCTTCTTCTCTTCCAGATCGGCCTGCGCATCGATCATGGATTGTTGCGATGCCTTCATTTCCTGCTCCCGGGTTCCGGCCAGCGTGAGCGAAAGATCGGACTCGCGCACCCGAACAGTGGCCTCGTCGATCCGCACCTTCTGCCTGGAGTCGGCGTCTTCCAGGCGCGCCAGCAATGCCCCTCGCTCAATCTGCTGGCCCTCCTCGACCGGCAAATCGATGATCCGCCCCTGCACCTTGAAGCTCACCAGGCTCTCATGCGCTTCAATGTTGCCGGAGAGCGTGAGCTGGTTCACGGGCGCCGGCTTCTTGATCAGCCGAGGATACAGATACACGCCGGCGGCAACGGCCGCGGCCAACAGAATCAGAACCGGGATAAGTCGCTTCATGGCATTAAACCTCGCTAGCGGGAATCCGGGTTGCGGCCCTCTGAGAAAAACCGCTTAAGGATTCCCCGTGAATCGCAAAATGTTCTTCTCCGTATCGCCCATGGCGCGAGCAACCGCAAACTTTGCATCCACATGACTGGAAACGGCAAGAATATAGTTCTCCTGCGCGCGGGCAAGTTCATCCTGGGCAGTAACCACCTCAACATTGTTGGCCGTGCCTGCCTGAAAACGATCCTGCGCGAGTTCAAGTTCCCGCTGCGCCAGCTCCTGCCCTTCCCTGGCAACAGCCACCTGCTCCGCCGCGGAATCCAGATTCAGCAGCGCTTCGCGGATATCCTCTTCGATCCCCCGCCGCAAATCGGCAATCTGATCGTCGATGCGCTTCATGCGGCTGGCAAGCTCCTGCGCCTCTCCGTTGCGGTCGCGATCGAAAACCGTGAAGTCGATCTCGCCCTGAATCAGGCCTGTGCTCGCGACACTGCCAATGCTCCGTCCGATCTCGCCGAAGTTGCCGTTGATGCTCAGCTTTGGATAGAAACGGGCTCGATTGGCGCGCTCCTGCTCCGCCAGGCCCTGCCGCTGGCTGGCAAGCGAAAGGTAATCGGCGCGCGTCAGCAGCGCCGCGGGCATCAGCGTCTCGGCTTCAGGCTGGGCCAGGGCCTGGTAACGGAGCGGCTCGGCCAGTTCCAAAGGTGTGCCCGGACTCATGCCCAAGTTCCGTGCAAGCGACAGCAGCGACTGTTTCAACTGGTTCTCGGCCACCAGCAACGCCTGCCTGTCGTTCGCAAGCTGCACCTCGGCGCGGAGCACGTCCACGCCCGTCGCCGTCCCCGCGTCGTGCTTGTCCTTGGCCAGCCTGAACAGGGTGTTTGAATCCGTCACCCGCGACTGGGCCGCATCCGCGCGCGCCGCGGCAGACTGCGCGTTCAGATAGAGCCCGGCAATCGAGCGAACGATAAGATCCCTCGCATCCTGGTAATCCATCTTGCCCGCATCGAGCGCCCGCTCACTCGCCTTCAACCCGCGATAACTTTCCAGATCGATAATATTCTGCTGCGCATAGACACGAAAATCGTAGTTCGAAAACGGTCCCACGACGTTGGGGATTGGAAAGCCCGGCAATGAGAGCCCGAAGGCGCGCAGGTCGCGGTTCTGCACATTGGCATACGTTTGTGCGTTGATACGCGGAAGCAGCGCGGCCGACAGACGGCGCGTGCGGGTTCCCTCGGCCTCTTCCACCCTTGTGCCGGCAGCCAGCACGCTCAGGTTGGCTTCGAGCGCCTTTTGTATCGCATCCTCGAGCGTCAGGCGGTACGGCGACGGTTGCTGCGCCGCGCAAATCGCACTTGTGATCGGCCCTCTGATCGGGCCAACAATCAAGCACGTCAGCGCAAGAAGAACCCTGATACAAAATCTGGATCTCATAGCTCCTGCTCTTGACCGGAGAGTACGATCGCCCTCCAAAAGTGTTGAAAGCTGTCTTCGATCCATGCTTCGAGCGCTGGCTTCCCATGCAGCGACCACAGCAGTACCGTTCCCATGACCGCCTGCTGCAGTTGAAGCGCAACCTTGTCCTTGTCCAGCTGTGAGTCGATCTCTCCACGCTCTTGCCCCGCCGCCACGACCTCCGCGATCATCTTGCGGCCCTCGTGCATCTGGTGTTCAATCATGCCGCGAACACCCTCACTGGCCAGAAACGATGAGATCATTGCGCGAGCGAGGCTGGGACTGCGTCCGGGTTCCTCGGCGAGACACAGCACCAGCCTGTGCAGCACGGAATGAACCGTCCGCTTGGTTTGCTTGGCCGTCGAAGCCGCTTCTCTCACCTTGCCAAGCTGAATCTCGGCCATCACGCCCAGCACATGATCCTTGGTCTCGAAATAATTGAAGAACGTCCCCTTGCCCACGTCCGCGGCTTCGGTAATGTCTTCTACGGTGACGTTGGGGAACCCACGCTCCGCAAAAAGTTGAAGTGCGCACCGGAACAGCCGCACACGCGTCTCCGCAGCGCGCCGCTCACGGCGTCCAATGCCGGACGAACGGGGTGCCGCCCCGGGCGCAAGAGCATCGGCGAGAGTGGTCGAACGAATAACTTGACTGCTATTCATAAACGATTATCAGGCAATCTCGACTGCCAGTCATATTTATTACGCCGCGAACCCCCTTTTGTCAAGAGGCTCCAGGCGATGGCATCGCGCTGAAGACCAGTGCACCCCCCCAGGCAGATGGCGCCGATGAGCAGCACGTTGTTACGCGGAATGCGCTTCTTCGCATGCACGGCGGCAAGGAAGCGGCGCGGCAAGGATGCGGCGCCCGGCCTGTTACGCCACGTCTGAAGGAACCTCGAAGGTGACCAGTTCGGAGCGGAAGCCGCGGGTGCGAATCGCCCCGTAAAGGATGCCTGCACCCATCCAGGTGAAGCCCAGCACCTGCGCCGGGAAGCTGAGATGTCTCCAGATGAAAAAACAGATCACGAAGCCCAGAGTGGGCACGACGTAGCCGCCCAGGTTTCTTCTCTCCTCATGCCGCCAATGGTGGACGAAGGCGGCGGCATTGACGCCCATGAAGGCGACAAAGGCGCCGAAGTTGAGACACTCGGCGCCGATCTCGTAGGCGCCTCCGCCCAGCTTGTTTGAGAAGAACTCCAGCAGACCGGCTCCGACCAGCGCAAACGCTCCCACAGCCAGGATATTGTTGCGCGGAATGCGGCGTTTGGGCTCGATGACTCCGAAAAACGATTTGGGCAGCGCGTTGCCCCGTCCCATGCCGTAAAGCAGTCGTCCGGCGGCCAGTTGCGAACCCATTCCTGAGCCCATGTTGGCGATCAGCAGCGTGAAGTTCATGATCTGGAAGAGGATCGCGCCGCCAGCCTGACGCGAGACCATGGCAAAGGCCGACTCGACCTGATCGCTGGGGAAAGGCTTCGATCCCCATATCAGTTGCGCCGCATAGACTTCCAGCCCGGAGAGGACGCCGGTGATGAGGCACACCAGAACCGTGGCCAGCATGATGTTGCGGCGCGGATCCCGAACCTCCTCAGAGAACGTGGAGACGGCATCGAAGCCGATGTACGTGAGCACGGCCACCGAGGTGCCGGCAAAGATGCTCGACGGTTGGAAGCTGCCTGGCTCGTAAAACGGATGGGTAAAGAATCCCGGGTCGTGGTGAATGTGCAGCACCGCGTGGATGACGCAACCCAGGAACAGGAGGACAACCACCACCATGCCGGCACACAGGGCCTCATTCAACTGGGCCGAGGTCTTGATGCCGCGCAGGTTCAACCAGCTGAAGAAAGCCGCAAAGAAGAGAATCCAGACGTAGAAGGAGAGGCCGGGAAGGATATTCATCGCGGCTTTGGCGCAGAAGGCCGTACAGATGAGCGGGTTGATCAGATAGTCCATCACCATGCCCCAGCCGACAATATACCCGGCGGCCGAGTGCATCTCCTGGCCGACGTATGTGTAAGCTGACCCGGCGCTGGGATAGACGCGCGCCATGCGGCCATAACTGATAGCCGTAAACAGCATGGCGACCATGGCGATCAGGATGGTGGTGACCACGTGGCCATGGGCCTTGTTGCTGATGACGCCGTAGATCCCCATGGGCGCCGTCGGCTGGATAATGACCATGCCGATGATGATGAGGTTCCACAGGCCGAGCGTGCGATGGAGGCCGATGGGTTTTGGTTGCGCGTTTCCTTGATCGTCTGCCATGCGTGTCCTCAGTGTGCCCCCGTGGCAGTTGTTGGTGTAACGTCCTGGGAACCGGCGTTCCAGCTTCCAATCTCCACCGTCGGCGCATCCGCGCCACTCTCCGGCAACAGCGCGGTCAGCACGCGTTTCTCTCCCGGAACAAGCTCAATCCAGTTGTCCGACCAGATCACGGGCGCAATCAGTCCGCCGGACTGTGTACGCACCGCGACGCTGACTTGAAAAGCAAGCGCCGTGGACGGGTTCTCGAGCTCAACGCGCAACTCCCGTCCTCGCGCAGTCTTTTCCAACTCCGCGTGCGCAACCAGTTTGGCTGGCGGCAGGTTCGTGAGCGCGCTCAGGTCTTCATGGCGCGCTGCCGGCGTGTGCGTATAGTCGGTCCGTGGCCAGTCGAAGGTGGTCAGCGTCCCCGGCACCCAATAGAAGTTGCGGCTGAGAACCTTCCCGGCGCCATCCGTCAAGGTCAAGTCGATGAAGAAGATCCTTTCCGCGCCGGAGTAGAGGCTCTCCGGAAGGGTGACCACAATTTGTGAACTGTCCACGCCCGCATCCACCGGCGCCTCTGCGCTGTACAGTTCCTTCCACGCCACGTTGTGAACACGCACGCTTGCATGAAGTCCGGCAACGGACTGATACGTGCTGTTCACCACCACAATCGTGCGATCGTCGTAGGAATACTGAATGTGTACAGGCTCGCATGCCTTCTTGGTCCCGAAATATCCCGCCCCTGCATCGAGGTAATAGTCATACAGGTGCCAGATCATCGAGGGCCACGCGTTGTTCAGCATCCATTGAATCACCCCTGTCGACGCGTATTTGTTTCTGCTGTAAGCCTCATACATGGCGCGCTCGGAGTCGTACTCCATCGTCTGCGCCACGCGTTCATAGTCGGCCGCGGATTGCGGCTTCACGTAGACGGCTGCCATCGCCTCATCCATGACTTTCAGATTGGTGAATTCCCCGCCGCCAAAGTGATAGCTCCATGTCGCCGTCGGCGGCCATGCCTGCGCGTCGGGCAAAAACTTTTCCCGGCTGGCCAGCGAAGGTATCGCCGGTCCAGGGCTGGTCTCCGTGTTGAACCCGTGCGCCCCGCCGTTTTGCTTGTCCACATACCAGTAACTGGGCGCAACGTAATCGTACGGCCCGGTCATCTTCACCCCGTTTGCGCCTCCGCCCGCAGTCACCTGTGCCGACGCCGCCGAAAGCACCGGGTTCGGCCAGTGCGTCTCCGCTTCCACATTCAGATAGGCGCGCTCCACGTCTGCCGGCGGCGCGTTGTCGCTGCCGTTCAGCCACACTAGCAAGCTGGCATGGTGCCGCAACCGCAGCATCTGCGCCCGCAACGACGCAGTGGCGATCGTCAGGTCCGCCGCGGTCCAGTCCTTCCAATGTTCCCAATGGTCGCAGCAGCACCAGCCCGCCATCACCAGGACGCCCTGCTCGTCGGCCAGATGAAAGAACTCATCCGTGTCCAGCTTGCCCTCCAGGCGAATGGTGTTCAGATTCATATCCCGCACCAGCCGGAACTGGTCGCGCAACCGGGCCTCATCGGTACGCAACAGCATATCCTGCGACCACCCTCCGCCGCGAATCAAAATCGGTTTGCCATTTACCCGAAACAAACGGCTGCCATTCACCGTAAGCTCTGAAGTAATCTCGCGAATTCCGAACTCCGCGCTCTGCTGATCCGTCAGTTGGCCTTGAGCCCGAAAGCTCATCGTCAGGCGCTCCAGATGCGGCTCGCCCATCTGGTGCGGCCACCACGGCTTCGGATCGCGAATGCGCAGTTGCGGAAACTGCTCCGGCGTGAAAACCACGCTCCGGTCTTCATGCGCCGCCAGCTCCACCGGCTGCTCAATCTTCACCCCGGCCGCCGTACCTTCAACCACGCCCTTTACTGCGCGATCGCTGCCGTTGTGCAACTCGGCGTAAACCGTCAGCTCCGCGGAACCGAGCGTGCTGTCATGGAAGTGGGTGACCGCCAGCGGCGAACGCAAGGTCACCGCGCCCGTGGTCACCAGATCGACGGCGCCCCACAGACCCATATCCTTATCTGGCGGACAGGGATTCCAATCCACCCAATTGATGCCCAGATCCTTTTCCGTAGGCGCAAACGTCTCCACCGCCAGCACATTCGACTTACCAGGCTTCAGAAACTCAGTAACATCGAAGTCATACGTGCGATAGGCGCCCGCAACCTTGGTTGTATCCGCGATTTTGTTCCCGTTCAGCCACACGTCGCCCCGGTAGTTGATACCCCCAAAGTGCAGCCACTGAAGCTCGCCTTCATGCGCTGCGGCTGGCGCCGTAAACTCCGTGCGATACCACCAGCCGCACCGGTACGGGCTGTCCTGCGCCATCGGCATGTTTGCAAAAATGTGGCCGATCGGATAAGTCGTGCCCGGAATCTGGCGCAGGTTCACGCCGTAATAAGGATCGGGAAAAACACCCGCCGCTACCTGCGTGGCCAGGACGGTGCTCGGCACGGCCGTCTTCAACCAGCCGTCCGCTTGAAATCCATCCGTGGCAATCGAGTCGCCCGTGGCCTGCAGCTTGCAGGCCGATTGTAACTGCCACCCATCGCGCAACGGCGTTACGGTTCCCGCCGGCAGAATCGGCGACAGCGCCAACAGGATCGGAAAGCAAATCAGCATCCTTTTATTCATAAGCACCTGTACCTCTTGTTCGAACAGAACAGAGATTGTTTACCAGGGTTTGTACAAATCGCCGATCGTACGGGAATCTCCCCGGAGGAATCCAGGTTCAATCGTTTGAACATTGGGAATATCTCCCAATTTGAACGCCCTGTCAAGTCCCCTCGTCACGCCGCCCTCCAACTCGATTCGTGCTTCCTGCCGGGCCGGCTGAGGACATCCGCACCACCAGTTCCGGCGGCGCCCGATGTAAACGCGCTGTCTGCTCTCGTCTCTGCTCGCGCGCCTCGATCGCCTCTACCACCCATTCCGCCGCTAGCAGTCCCATCTCCCGAAGCGGTTGGCGGATGGTGGTAATCCCCGGCGTCGCCACTGCCGCCGGCAGCACGTCGTCAAAGCCCAGCACTGAGCAATCCTCCGGCACCCGCAACCCGGCGCCCATCAGGCCGCGCACCACGCCCAGCGCCGTCAAATCGTCGAACGCAAGCACGGCGGTGAATGCGCGGCCCGAAGCCAACATCCGCCGCGCGCAATCCAGTCCGCCCTCAAAGCCTGAGGCAGAGTCCGCCAGGCTTGGCAGTTGGAACACCAGCCGCGGATCCAGTTGGATGCCGGCTGCCGCCGCCGCGCGCTGCACCCCGGCCCAACGGGGCGCACTGTCAAACAGCTCTTCCGGTCCACGGATCACCGCGATCCTGCGATGCCCGAGTCCATGCAGGTGGCGCATGGCCATTGCGCCTCCCGCTTCGTTGTCCACCAGCACCGAGCTCACCCCGCGTTCGGTCAGATCGCGGCTTACGATCACAATCGGAACGTTGTTCTTCTCGACGTCGCTCAGCAGATTGGTTTCATCGAACACCCAGCTGGCGATCACGATCACGCCCTCCGCGCGCCGTTCCAGAATCATCTCCAGATAACTGTCGAACCGTCCCCGCTGGGTCTGCGCGTCCATCAGCAGCGGCAGGTAGCTGGCCGGCTGCAAGCCCGCCTGGATCCCCCGCACGATGGGGATGCAGTAAGGATCGGAAAGATCGTAGGCCAGCACTCCGATGGTCTGGCTGCGCCGCCTCCGCAAGGACCGTGCAAACGCGTCGGGATGGTACCCAAGCTGCTGGGCCATGGCCCGGATCTGCTGCCGTGTCTTCTCCGCGACATTCCGTGAAAGAGGCGCCTCGCTGAGCACTATCGATACCGTGGACACTGAGAACCCGCAGGCGCGGGCAACATCCAGCAAGGTCACATGACCGGATCTGCGTTGTGCCAACTCTTTTCCTCCCGCGCGTTGCTGCCCTCAGTCTCAAGCGGCCCATGGCTGTGCGCCCTTCCACTCCAGCCCCCAAGCGCAACCTGCCTTGTCGATGCGCGTCCAGCAGTTTGCCGATAACCCATCCCCCCGGGCCCAACCGGCATTCCCAGACAAGCAGTCCCCTGGCCCATCCCCGCCGCCGTGCCCAATTCCGCCACAACGGCAAACGACACAAAAACCGGCGCCTTCCGATTTTTTCCCTTGACACGCGAAAAATTTGCTCCTAAATTTGCTTTTTACTATTCAATCGTTTGAATGTCAACATTTTGATGGGAGATGGCCAAAATGAACACCAAAGCAAGTACCTCATTCCTGCGCATTTTCCTCTGTCTCTTGATGCTTCTCCTGGCGGCCGGTACAGCCGCCTGGGCCCAGGCCGGCCGGGGTAGCATCAGTGGCACCATCACGGACCCCACGGGTGCGCTGGTCCCCGGCGCCAAAGTGACCGCGCTCGACCACGCAACAGGGATCGCGCAATCCACCGTGGCGACCGGCGCGGGCTTGTACTCCTTTGTCTCGCTCAATCCCGGTTCCTATGAAATTACGGCCTCCAGCACTGGGTTTGAAAGCGTCGCCAGGGATAATGTGACCGTCAGTGTGGACCAGGTGAGCGTCGTGAATGTGGCGCTTCAAGTGGGCAAGGTCTCTGATACGGTCACCGTCTCGCAGACCGTCGATATCGTCGATACCAGCAACTCCACCGTCGGCCAGCTCATCGGCGCCGAAACCATCGATCGCGTCCCCTTGCTTACGCGCAATGTCTATGACCTGGTGCAACTGAGCGCCGGCGTTACCCCGGCCAACGGCTCGCCAAACTCGGGCGACTCGGTGCAGCTCAATAACATCTCGAGTGGGCGGCCCGGTGTCGATGTCTCCTCGTACAGCATCAATGGCGCCGTCCTCGGGTCTGTGTATTACATGCTCGACGGTAGCCCGCTGGGGATTGCGGAAAACAATATCGCTGCCATCATCCCCATGTCGGAGATTCCTGAAGACGGCGTGGACGAATACCGCGTCGAAACCCAGAACACGCCGGCCTCTTACCAGAGCGGAGGCGCGGGCGTTATCAGCCTGGCCAGCAAGTCCGGCGGTGACAGCTTCCATGGCGACGCCTTCGGAGTTTTCCGGCCGGACATTCTCGCCGCCAACGATTACTTCCTCAAGCAAAGCCAGTTGGCCAACGGCACCGCCAACAAGCCACTTGACTTTCATCGCTATCAGGAAGGCGGTTCCATCAGCGGCCCCATCCTGCGCAAGAAGCTCTTCTTCTTTGGCGACTACGAAGCGACGCAGCAGGCGCAGTTCGATGCGGCCTTCTTCTCTGTTCCCACCACCGCGGAGCGGACGGGTGACTTTTCCGCGGACGCCTATACCATATACGACCCGACGGTCCCCGACAATCCGGACGGAACGCGCCAACCAATACCAGGCAACATAATTACCAACCCCAATCCCATCGCGCTGAAATATCTCTCCATGTTTCCCAAGTGCAACAAGCCGAGCCCAGACACCTGCGAAGCGATAACGGCCGCATCCCCCTACGGCGCCATCAACAACCTCTATCTTCCCGGCCTGGACCCCACTACCGGACAAAAGTTCGACGTTCGCATGGACTACTACAAGAGCGAACGGCAGCGCATCTTCGGCCGCTTCTCCTTTTCCCGGACCTCCAATGCGACCTTCAACGCTTTTGGCAACATGTGGGATCCGAATTACGCCCAGAATGTGACCAACGCGCGCAACGCGATCGTCGCGGACGACCTCACCCTGAGCCCAACCACCGTTCTGCAGTTGCGCTATTCCTTCACCCGCCACTATGAAAATCAGGGAGGCGACCCTGCGCAAGTTGGATTCGACATCACCTCGCTGGGATTTCCCTCCTCCCTGGCCGCGCAGCAAGTCTACAAAAACCTGCCCCTCATGAACTTCGACGATGTGGGCGGAGCCATCGGCGGCACCTGCTGCTATAACACCTTTCAGTACGCCAGCGAAAACAGCGACGTCATCGCCAGCCTCACCAAGGTCAAGGGCAAGCACGAGATCGGCGCCGGCTTCGAATATATGAAGCGCTTCATGAATGTCGGCCAGCCTCCTTTCCCCTCCGGTAACTACTACTTCGACTTTTCTGCCACCGACCAGACCACAAATGCACCTGTCCCTGTTGGAGGCAGCGACTTCGCTTCCTTCCTCCTCGGCATGGGAACGGCGCCGGGCAGTGAATCGACCAACTTCACCAAGGACCTCTTCCTCGCGTCGGCAAATCCGTACTATGCGGCTTTTGTTCAGGACACTTACCATCTCACCCCTTCGCTCACCTTTACAGCGGGGCTGCGCTGGGATATCTTCGGTGGCAAGACGGAGCGCCATAACCGGCTGGAATACTTCGATCCCACGGCGCAGGGCTCCAGCAACGGCGTATCGTTTACAGGCGGCGAGGTCTTTGCAACCTCTGGCAACCGCTCTCCCTTCACAACCAATATGAAGGACTTCAGCCCCCGGTTCGGTTTTGCCTGGCAGCCTTCAAAGGACATCGTCTTCCACGGTGGCGCCGGCTTCTACTACGGCCCCAGCGCGCAGATGGTCAGCGGCGCCGGGCAAGACAGCGATGGCTTCTCTTCTGCCACCAACTGGAATGCCACTAACTGGAACAACGATGGGAACACAGAGACATTCGATGGCGGCGGCCAGGGTAACTCGGTGCTATTCGGCAGTAGCCTGGATCCAAACTTTTCCGGCGGACCCGCCCCCAGCCCCATGGCGCCATACTCGCTCAGCAACCCATTCCCGGCGGGCGTCGTTCAAATCATCGGCTCGTCGCAGGGTTTGGCCACCAACCTTGGCTCCGGGCTGAGCACCATGCTCCACTCGCAGCGCACGCAGCTCACCTATAACTTCAACTTCGGTTGGGATGTGGATCTCTCCCATGGTTTCCATCTCGCTGCCGGTTACGTCGGCAGCAGGGGCCTGTTCCTCCCGCTCGGCGGAGTCGATCTGAACCAGCTCGATCTGGGCACCATCGCCAGTTACCAGGGTGCCCTCGTCAACACCATGGTGCCCAACCAGTGGGCCGCAATTCTGCCATCGACAAACACATATTATGGTCAAGCCACCGTGCCGCTGTGGTTTTCTCTCCAGGAATTTCCGCAATTCAGCAGCGGCGGATATCCCGGAGGCAGCGGGGTCGGCGTCCATGGCTATCCCGGCGGCGACTCCGATTACAGTTCCCTGCAAACCAAGCTGGAGAAGCGCCTCTCCAATCACTTCACGACGCTGGTTTCTTTCACCTGGGCCAAGCTCATCACCGACGACAGCCAGCCTCCGCTCGGCTTTGTCGGCTCCCACAACGGTTCGCCCCAGGACTGGAAGAACATGAACCTCGAACACTCCGTCAGCCCCCAGGAAGTCAAATTCCAGTTCACCTGGCAAGCCTCCTACGATCTGCCCGTCGGCAAAGGCCGCCTGCTTAGCCTCAACGGGCCCGGCAATGCAGTTCTGGGCGGTTGGACCATCAATGGAATTGCCTATCTGAGCGACGGCATTCCTATCAACTCCCCGGGCTCCGGTTCGCCGCTTGCCGTCAACTTCAATCAGCGCACCGATATGGTCTGCAATCCCAGCCAGGGAGCGCCCCATACGGCCGCCCAGTGGTTCCTCCCCAACTGCTTCACCACGCCCGCAAGTGGCTTTGTCGCGGGAACCGCTCCAGACTATCTTGACAACGTCCGCACCATGGGAGCCCAGGATCTGGACCTTTCTCTGTTCAAGAGTTTCACCATCGGAAAAGAGAAGAACCTGCGTTTCGAGATCTCCTCCTACAACGTCGCCAACAAGGCGCAGTTCGCGGGGCCGAGTGTGAGCTCGCCCTCCTCCGGCTTTGTGAATTTCGGCCAGATCCTCAGCGACTCAAACACCCCGCGCCAATTCCAGTTCGGATCGAAGTTCACATTCTGATTCAAAGTCAAACAGGCAAGCGGGCATGAAAGGCCGCTTGCCTGCCACATTCCATGACTGCGGCACTTCGCTGCGCACCCCTCAGACCTTAAGGCCTCAGCGCCGCTCCGCCGGGGTTAGAAACTGTGGCGCGGGAAGCGGCCATGTCATCCGCCAGCCGCTCCAGGCTGGAGACGATTCCATCTCCTTCCGCTGTCCCCCAGGGCCCATCCTGTTGGACCATGAAGACCAATATCCGGCCCTTCGCCGGGTCAATCTCCATCGCGTTCTTGAACGCGCCGCCATGGCCGAAGCCGCTGCTGGATACCGCCCACCCAAAGCCATAACTCCCTCCGCCCAGACCCCCGTTCTGCCTGCTGGTCATCTCATGCAGCGCCTCCGGGGAAATGTATCGCTTGCCATCGAGCGCGCCTCCATTCAGAATCATCCGGCAGAACTTTTGAACGTCTTCAGCCGTGGAGAACAGACCCCCGGCCGGCATTGGATATCGACCCTGCCTATCATCGAGCGGGTAGGTCAACTGACTGATGGGAACCTCCACCAGTTCCTTCGTTCGCGCATCCACTTTGTACGTTTTCGCAAGCCGCCGAAGCTGCTCGGGGCTGGGCCAGAACGTGGTGTCCTTCATCCCCAGCGGATCGAAAAGCCGCTCCTGCATGAATCGTTCATAGGGAATCCCGCTCACGACTTCAATAATTCGCGCCGCCGTATTCAGACCTTCGTTCGAGTACGAATAATCTGTGCCCGGCTGAAAGATCAGTGGCTCCGCGGCAAAACTGCGCACGGCATCTTTCAAAGGCATCAGGTCCAGCGCGCCCGGTTGAGCCGCCGACCGAAACGGCAGGCCGCTTGTATGACTCAGAATCTCCCGTACCAGAATGGGATGGTTCGCCGGCACTAGCTGAGGAAGGGTTCCCGCGCCCGATGCCCCTTGTGGCTCATGTGCCGAGTCGGCGTGGGTCAGCCGCACCATCTGTCCTTTGAATTCCGGGAGATACTTTTCCACTGGATCATTGAGACTGACTTTACCCTCATCCACGAGCATCATCAGCGCCGTAGCAGTCATCGGCTTCGACGTCGAAGCAATCCAGAACAGGGCGTCTCTGGTCATCGGGGCCTTGGCCGAGAGGTCGCGAAAGCCGGCAGCCTGCAAATAAGCCGTGCCGTCTTTGGTCGCGACCAGCGTCACGGCCCCGGCGATCGTGTGGTTGTCCACCAGCGGTTGCAAATAGGATTGGATGGCGTCAGCCTGCACTCCATCCCTGGAACTCGCCGGGTAGGACGGCGGCCGGTCTCCAGCGTCCTTGTTCGGTACTGCCGAAAGTTTGAAGTGCAAACGGGATGACTTTGCTACCTGATCCCATTGAATCCACCAATTGGTAACTGGCTTCCCATCGAGAGTTACTTCTTTGACATAGGGATTTGCCGGCGCTCCTGGAGCAAGGATTTCGAATTTCCTGTCGCCCAGCTGGAGCGTAACCTTTGCAAAGGTCGGACTGTTCAGCGTGAGTCCTCCCACGCCTGGGATTTCAGGATAAAAGCCGAGTTGAGCAAAGACGGCCCAGGAGGAGGTGGCGCCCAGATCGTCATTGCCCGGAAGACCATCCGGCGTCGAAGTAAACAGGTCGGTGAGCGTCTTGCGGACGACTTCCTGCGCGCGCCATGGATGTCCTGTCCAGTTGTAGATCCAGGGATTCCCGAAGCTCGGTTCATTGCTGATATAGAAATACGGCCCGCCGTTCCAGGTTCCGTACTGGCTGAAGTAGTCGTCCAGACGGCTTTTCGCGGCATCGCCTCCACCGACTGCTTTCACAACCCCTTCCAGATCGTAGGGCACCATCCACGTATACTGCGCGGTGTTCCCTTCAACGAAACCGTCCGCGCTGGAACTGGTGAACTTCTGCATGAAACTGCCGTCGGGCATTCTGGGACGAATGTACCTTGTCTCTGGATCAAAGAGCTTCTGCCAGTTCGCGGAGCGCTCAAGCATGCGATCGCTGGTCGATTTGTCGCCGAGAGCCGCAGCCATTCGCGAGATCGCGAAGTCCGCATTCTGATCCTCGAGAGTTATCGAGGCGGAGCCCTGGGCCGACTCGCTCTCCGGAATATAACCCAGACTCAGCAACTCCTTCAGGTGCGGACGCTCTGGATATAGCCTCACGCGCGTGTCCGGGTTGTCGGCCCCGCGCAGCATGTACTCCAATGCCTCTTTCGTGTCGAAGGCGCGCGCGCCGAAAGCGTAGATCCCGGCCAGAATCGCATCGGACGGATCGCCCACCATCACGCTGCTCTCGTCGTTGGCTACCGGCCAGATAGGCAGGCCGCCGCCTTGCTCCGCATCCTTCACCAGCGACTCTGCAATATCGCTCGCCTGCTTGGGAAACAGCATCGCCAGAAGCTCGACCTGGCATCGATAGATATCCCATCCGGAGAAGTTAGCGTACTGCAGACGTCCTTCTTCCACATGGTGAATCTTGTCGTCGAATCCGATGTACTCGCCATTGGCGTCGCTGAAGACGGACGGGTGAAGCAGCGCGTGGTAGAGCGCCGTCGAGAAGACGCGACGGCTCTTCTCACTTCCTCCCTGAACATCGATGTGGCTGAGCTTATCATTCCACTCGTCTCGTGCCTGTTGCCTTAACTCCTGAAACTTCCAGCCGGGAATTTCATTTGCCGCATTCTCTTCGGCGTTTGCGACGCTGACATAGGAGATACCCACCTTCAAATGCACCTTGCGGGTACCGGCGGGAAATATAAGGTAGCCTCCTGTGCGCTGACCCTCGGCCGATCCTGGGCCTGCGAACCCAGCCTCGGAAAAGGTCCCTTGCTTCTCGGGCGCGGCGTCCGTTTGAAAGGAGAAGTAAATTCGATGGCTGTCTTCCATTCCGCAGAAGCCGGCGCTCTTCACGGAGCCTGTCATGCGGCCGTCGTGAACCGTGACATCTGCGCCGGTGACCCGGCTCAGGTTTCGGCTGAGATCGACGAAGAGCGTATGGACGTCGCCGTCGGCGGGGAAGTCTATCTCCGCAAGCCCGGAGCGCAAGGCCGCGGCTAGCTGCACTCGGATGCCGGAATCCAATTTGACTGAGTAATATCCAGGCTCCGCAATTTCGTCTTCATGCCGGAAGCCTGCTTGAATCGGAGCCGTCCGGACAAAGGGCAGTTGCAGCAGTTTGCCTTTGATGACCATCAAGGGCGCATCGCCAAGCGTGCCACAACCCGGGCCACTGATATGGGTCAGGCTGAAGCCGCGGGTTATTGGCTTCTCGTAGCGGTAATAGTCGCCGGAGACGGGATCGGGGCTCCAATAGAGCATGCCGAAGGGTCGAGTGGCGCCAGGCGAGGTGTTGCCATTGTCCTTGAATTGATTGGCCTGGGTCCCAATCAATGGGTCAACCTGCGCGGCCGGATCATTGTCAGCTCTGGCATTCAGCCCCAGTGCAGCCGCCATACCTAGTGAAATGCAAATCAAAGAGAGTCTCATCCGGGTCCTCCATGGAACTTACTGAGTGCAGGATAAACTCTCGATTGCCACTCAGCATTGGTTGCAAGCGTGAATGTCATCTCGACAAAGACCATGGAGTCATCTGGAACCGGCGGTCCAACAAATGGCCGAAGCGAGCTGATAGCCGCGCAGCGCCAGGCGCGGAGACGGCCGATCGAAACTCCGCGCCAGAGGCAAAGCAGTAACCTCTCACCGGGAAGGACTGCCCGCTTGGTGCGCTCTCTGCAGTGCCAACCGGGTGACCCCATCGCTCTGCTTCACCATTTCATGGACTGAAAAGCCCTTTTCCGCAAGCGCTCCCGTAGGACATGCCTGGACGCACTTGCCGCAGCCGGTGCAGTTCCGCGTTTGCCCCCAATCCTCCCTCAGATCGCTGACGATGCGGGAATAGATGCCGCGCGATGCAACCTCCCACACATTCGCTCCTTCCACTTCAGCGCATACCCGCACGCAGCGCGTACACAGGATGCACCGGTTGTGATCGAGGACAAAGCGAGGGTGGGTCATATCCACCGGCACGCGCGGATTGTTGTAGGAGTAGCGCACATGGGTCAGGCCCAGCGATTGCGCCAGCGCCTGCAGCTCACAATGACTATTGGATACGCATGCCGAGCAGATGTGGTTGCGCTCCACCAGCAAAAGCTCGACCGCCATCTGCCGGTAAAGCGTGAGCTTGGCCGAGGTGGTCTTGATCGACATCCCCTCCTGGATGGGAGTTGTGCAGGCTGGGAGCAGCCGGTCGGTGCCCGCCAGCTCCACAATGCACACCCGGCAGGCTCCCACCGCGCTTAGTCCCTTCAGATAGCAGAGCGTCGGAATCTGCTTCCCGTTGGCGCGGGCCGCTTCCAGGATCGACTGCCCTTCCTGCGCGGTCACTAATTCGCCATCAATTCGGACGGAAATCGTTTTGGTCGGCAATGCGGCGCTCCTTTCTCAATCGGCAATCACAGCGGCTCGCAGATCGCAACGAAGGCAACGGCGGCTTTCCTCCAGCGCCTCTTTCGCATCGAGGCCGGCAACCACTTCCACCTGCGAGCGAACCCGAACCTCCGCGGGCACGGTGTGGGCCGTGTGGCGGCGGCTAAGGCTCGGTTCTCCTGGTGCCTGGCGGCTATATTCGAACTGCGGAAAGAGCCGTTTCCAGCGTCCTCCGCCCATCAGGCGCTCATCGATCTTCTGCGCCGCCTGCTTGCCCCCGCCCATGGCGTTGGATACGTTCGATGCACCGGTAATCACATCGCCACCTGCATAGAAACCAGGCCGGCTGGTCTCCAGCGAGAGGCGATCCACCACGATCGTGCCTTCCTCTTTGAGCTCCAGGCCAGACGCGCGGCAAAAGTCCAGATCGAACGTCTCGCCCACGGCAAGGATCACGCTGTCGCATGCAAAGCGCTGCACCTCGTCGGTGGGAATCGGCCGCTTGCGCCCCGATTTATCGTATTCTCCCAGCCGCGTTTTCACGATCTCGATGGCCTTCACATTCCCATCGGCATCGCCAAGAATGCGGTGCGGCGCGGCCAGGAACACAAAACGCACGCCTTCATCCTCAGCCGCCTGAATCTCCTCGTCGATGGCGGGCATGTCATTGCGTTCGCGCCGGTAGAGGATGGTTACACCGGCGCCCTTGCGCAGCATGGTCCGTGCCGAATCGATGGCCGCGTTGCCGCCGCCAATCACCGCGACTCTGAAACCGGAATGCACCTTCTCCTGCTTGGCTACGGATTCCAGGAACGGCAAAGCCGGATAAACGCCCTTCAACTCCGTTCCGGGAAGGTAGAGCCAGGATTCCTTCCACGTACCGATGGAGAGAAACACCGCATCGAACTGGCTTGCCATTTCGTTCAATGGAAGATCGAATCCCACTCTGGTGTTGAACACCATCTTCACGCCGGTTCTCTCGATCAGTTCCAGTTCGCGCCGCAGCACGGCCTTGGGCAGCCGGTACTCGGGAATGGCGAAGCGAAGCATCCCGCCCGCCTCGCTGCGCTCTTCGAAGATCGTCACGTCGTGCCCTAGCAAGGCCAGATAGAACGCGGCCGTCAGGCCCGTCGGGCCTGCGCCGGCCACGGCAACCTTGTGCCCTGTGGGCTCCAGCTTGCGCGCCACGACCCGCTCCACCATCGGCTCAAAGCGATCCGATTGATAGATCGCGTCCGCGATGAAGCGATGCACTTCGCGCATGTTGACAACCTCATCGAACGACTGCCGGCGGCAGCGGTTGTCGCACGGGTGCTGGCAAACTCTCCCCGTCGACGCGGGCAGTGGATTGTCGAGGATGACGGATTCGAATGCATCTTCGAGCCGGCCCTCCTGGTAAAGTTCCAGGAAACGCGGAATGTTCATCCGCAGCGGACAACTGTTTTCGCAGGGAGACAGCGCCAGTTCCTGGCACACCCCGGCGCGGCATCGCCTGGCCATGATGTGGTCTTCATACTCCTCGCGGAAGTGGCGGATGGTGGTCAACACCGGATTCGGCGCCGTCTGCCCCAGCCCGCAGAGAGAGCATTCGCGGATCATCCGCCCCAACTCATCTAGCCGGCTCAGGTGCTCCGAGGTTCCGCTCCCTTCGGTGATCAAATTGAGGAGGCGGAGCGCCTTGTCCAGTCCCACCCTGCACGGCACGCACTTGCCGCAGGACTCCGAATGTGTGAACTCGACGAAATAGCGGGCCACATCCACCATGCAGTTGTCTTCATCCATCACTACCATGCCGCCCGAACCCATGATGGAGCCAATCTGTGCCAGGCTCTCGTAGTCCACGGGCGTATCCAGCATCTCCACGGGAATGCATCCGCCGGAGGGTCCGCCTGTTTGCACTGCCTTCACGCGGCGTCCGGCTATCGCTCCTTCTCCGATGTCATAGATAAAGTTCCGCAGCGGAGTGCCCAGCGGCATCTCCACCAGTCCGGTGTTCTGGATCTTGCCCACAAGCGAAAAAACCTTGGTCCCCGGACTCTTCACGCTGCCCGTCTCCGTGAACCATGCCGGACCCCGGCTTACGATCGGGGCAACATTGCACCAGGTTTCCACGTTGTTGATGTTGGTGGGCTTGCCCCACAGTCCCTTCTGCGCCGGAAACGGCGGGCGGGGATGCGGCCTGCCGGCAAAGCCCTCCAGCGAAGCGATCAGGGCCGTTTCCTCGCCGCATACAAACGCCCCCGCTCCCTGCACCAGTTCGATATCGAAGTTGAATCCGCGGTCCAGGATGTTCTTGCCCAGCAGCCCGTATTCGCGCGCCTGTTCGATGGCGCGGCTCAACCGCCGCACCGCCAGGGGATACTCGGCCCGCACATACACGATGCCCTCGGTCGCCCCCATCACGTAAGCGCCTATGATCATGCCCTCCAGCAGAGAATGAGGATCGCCTTCGATCTCATTCCGATTCATGTAGGCGCCGGGATCGCCCTCATCGGCATTGCACACAATATACTTGGCATCTGCCTTGGCCTTGGCAAGAAAATCCCACTTGTTGCCGGTCAGGAAGCCCGCCCCGCCCCGTCCGCGCAGCCGCGATGCCTTGATCTGTTCGATCACGCTATCCCCGCGTCCATCGATCAGAACCTTGTAAAGGGCCTGGTATCCGCCTACAGCGATGTATTCCTCAATGTCTTCAGGATTGATCAGCCCGCAATTCCGCAGAACAATCTTCTTTTGTCCCTTGAAGAATGGAATGGCGTTCCACTGCGGCACTTCGGGATAATCCTGGCCGAACTTCACATGCCCCGTAATGTGATCCCATTCCTCGATCTTGCAGTAAATGAGGTCAGCCGGCATTCCGTGGTTGGAAAGGCTCTCCAGAATGCGCGCGGCATCGTTGGCGCGTACGCGCCGCAGCATCACCAGCGGAGCTCCCGGCAGCCGGACGTTCACCAGCGGCTCCTGAAAACAGGAGCCAAAGCAGCCCACCGGCGCAAGCAGCACTTCCTGCCCACTGCGTTCGATCGCCTCATTCAAGGCGTGATACACCTCTTCCGCGCCATTCCCGCGCCCGCAGGTTCCCATCCCCACTGCAACCCGCGGAATGGCCGGCAGCAGTTTGGCCAGCCCGGATTCCCGTACCGCGTTGAACGCCCCAATGTCCTGAATTCGCGGCATCACTGCCTCCCCTGCTTCAGTGCTTTCACTTCCCGTTGCAGCGTGCGTTCATTCACGTGGCTCAGAATGTGGTGGTTCACTTCAACCACTGGCGCCAGCGCGCACTGGCCGAAGCAGGCAACCGTGCGAACGGTGAACTTCCGGTCCGGTGTAGTCAGCGCCAACTTGTCGGCATCGTTGGTCTCGCTCAAATCCTGTCCGATCAGCCCCAGGCCCAGGCACAGCTTTTGCAACAGATCGCGAGAACCCCTGGTGTGGCAGGCCGTCCCGCGGCAGACGCAGACCACGTTGTCCCCTTGCGGATCGAGGTTGAACAGCGCATAGAAGGTCGCGGCGCTATAGATTCTTGCCGGAGGAATCCCTGTTTTCTCCGCGATGTAGCGTAACGACCCCATCGACAGGAATTTGTGCGCATTGGCGGACTGAACCGTTTCAAGAATTCCCAGCAGTGCTCCGGGACGGCCCTCTTGCTGGGCGATCGCATGGTCTATCAGCAACCTTTCATGGGCATCGGGAGCTTCCTCGGCGATACTCTGCATCGTTCCTCCTCTTCAGGCTCTAACAGGTCGGCCGCACGCCTAATCGGAAACCACGCGGCCGAGAGCCATCGTCGCCGTTTCCAGACCGGTGGCGCAGCAGCCGCGTGTAGGGTTCGAAGTGCGGGATTGAGAGCGCGACATGGGCCGGCTCCTCCTCTGTTTCTGGACCCTTTCCCCGCAAGGAAAACAAAATGAAAACGGGATTCGCTGCTCGCGTCTCCCATGGCTGGCGAATGAGCACACCACCCACTCGAGGTGCAGGGCGTTCGGCGCAGCATCCTCCTCGGAAAAATGTCCCAGTGGACTTTTACACTTGCAGGCAGGTTTGGGATGTGCCTCCGATCACACAATGTTCTTGATGACTGCCCCGCCCCGTTGGCAAGACTGCCCTCTGTTAATCCCGCGCCACAAGTGCCGCAAAGCTCTCGCGGGCTTTAGCCCCTCAGGGGAATGTCAGCCAAAAAATAGGACTTCTCCATAGCTTCTATAACTCCGCTCGACTAGCTATCTCCACCGGAAGATACGCAGAGAAACCGCAAACGGAACCACAAACCACGCCAGCAGAATGCCCACTTGCGCAATAAGCTGTCCCAGGTTCATCCCTTGCAGCATATTCCCGCGCAACGCATCGATCGCCGCCGTCAGCGGCAGCGCCCGCACCAGCGGCTGAATCACCGCCGGAAACCGCGTCGCAGAAAAGAACACTCCCGACAAGATCCACATCGGGAGCATCACCAGGTTCATCAATCCCGAAGCCGCTTCCATCGTCTTGGCCCGCGACGACACCAGCAGCCCCAGCGCTGAAAACGCCAGCGAAGTCAGCACACATAGCAATCCCAGCTCCCACAGCGATCCGCGAAACGGCACTCCAAACGCCACCCGTGCAAATCCCAGAAACACCGCAACCTCGACGATCAGCATCGCCAGCCTCGAGAGCAGAAACGACGCCAGATACTGCCAGCGCGGCATCGGCGAAGCCACCAGCCGCTTGAGCAGCTTTTTCTGCCGGGCCTCCACGATCGCAAAGCCCAGCCCCCACATCGCCGACCCCATCAGGTTCATCCCCAGCAGGCCCGGCACCACAAAGTCGATATACCGCGCCCCCGTCTCATGCACCAGCTCGTTCTCGGAGCGCACCGCCTCGCGACGCACCGCCGCCGTCTGAATCGCCCCATCCACCAGCAACCGCGCCGTCCGCGCATCCGGATTCGTGTCGTCGTACTTGTACGCCACCCCATCTGCCCGCTGGATCGCCAGCAGCAGAATCCGCCCCGTCGCCAGCGCCCGCGTGCCGTCCGCCTCGTCCATCGTCGCCGCCGTCAGCCCTTTGTCGCGGGTGAGCGCCTGCGTCAGTTGCGTTGTCGTCGCGCCCACCTGCAGCACATCCGCCGGCCGGTTGCGGAACGCAATCCCCAGCCCCACCGCCAGCAGAATGGGAAAAATGAAGATCCAGAAAATCGCCTCCGGCTCGCGCCAGATCAGCCTGAAGCGCGCCATCGTCAATTGATAAAGGCTGCTCAGCTCCAGCTTATTCATCGCGCAAGTACCTTCCCGTCAGCCGCACAAACACGTCCTCCAGCGTCGCCGAGTGGGTGCGAAACTCGCTCAGGTGCAGCCCCTGTTCCTTGAGCGCAGCAAAAATCCGCGGCACCGCCAGGTGCAGCTCGCTCACTGAAAGCTGGTGCAGCCCCTCATCCACGCGGTGTGACTGCACCCCCGCAATCGCCGTCAGCGGCGCCGCATCCACCACGCCGTGCCCGCTCCCCGTCTCGCCGCCGCTCACGGCAAACTCCACAATGTCCTCCCCGCCCACCGTCGCAATCAGTTGTTGCGGAGTTCCCTGCGCAATCACCCGCCCATGATCCATGATCGCCACCCGGTCGCAAAGCCGCTCCGCCTCTTCCATATAGTGCGTGGTCAAAATAATCGTCCGCCCCGCCTGCTTCAGCCCATCCACCAGATCCCACAAGTGTCGCCGTGCCTGCGGATCGAGCCCCGTCGTCGGCTCATCCAGAAACAGCAGCTCCGGATCTCCCACCAGCGCGCAGGCCATCGCCAGCCTCTGCTTCTGGCCGCCCGACAATCCCCCCACCCGCGAACTGCGCTTCTCTTCAAGCTGCGCCGTCTCGATCGACTCCTCCACTGCGATCCCGCGCCTGAAAAAACTTCTGAACAGCCGCAGCGTCTCTTCCACCGTCAGCTTGTCCGGAAACTGCGTCTCCTGCAGTTGAATCCCGATCCGCTGCCGCAGCTCACCGGCTCCCGTGCGCCAGTTCAGCCCCAGCACTTCCACCGTCCCCTCATCGGGCGCGGTCAGCCCCTCGCAAATCTCGATGGTCGTCGTCTTCCCCGCCCCATTCGGCCCCAGCAGCCCGAAGCATTCGCCCCGCGCCACCTCCAGGTCCAGCCCATCCACCGCCTGCACATCCGCAAAGGCCTTCCGCACTCCCCGCAGCAGCAGCGTAGGACCGTCCGCTTGCGTCTCTGTCCGCGCTGTCGTAGCCGGCACGGCAACACTTCCTCCCTCGGTCATCGCTCCCATCCCCGCATTTTTTGTCCCATCCGTCATCGCCCCAGACTACTGCATTTTTGCTTCAACTCCTTTAAACTGGACAGTGCCAAGTTCTCGGTTGGGATCAGGAGCGCTTGTTGGCCAGGCGGAGGTTGGATAGTTCGGTGGCCAGATCGATCCAACGGTCCATCAGCATCTTCATGACCTCGTAGTTCTTC
>Ga0224554_1000338_pt1 | contig 40909 bp, 33 predicted proteins | sample 714S22024metaG_FD_180666 | JGI IMG/M metagenome (GOLD analysis project Ga0224554, IMG submission 180666) | Peat soil microbial communities from Stordalen Mire, Sweden - 717 S2 20-24 | ecosystem: Environmental > Terrestrial > Soil > Wetlands > Peat | place: Sweden: Norrbotten County, Stordalen... | reverse complement strand
CAAAGTCTGTGACATCCAGAACGAGGGATTCTTCGCAGGCTGCACTTCCATCCTGGACACAGCATCATCCGCTGCATCAACCCATATCTTTCCTCGATAAAGATATGGGCTTCCCGAGACCGGGTCGACCTGCAGAATATAGGACTGTCGCCCGTTGAGCTTCTCGCTCCCAAGCAACTGGAACTTGTAATTGGTCGGTGACAACGCGTGGGCGCCCTGATCCTGAAATGCGTCCTTCTCGCTGTCCAAAGCCCGCTTGATTACTTTCTCGCACAGCGTGTGTGAGCCGCTCTGGGATACGATCCGGAAGTTCTTACCGGAACCGGCATCATACTCGAGTTCCACGTCCATTGCGGCGGTGATGTGCTTCAAGAAACCCTGATATTCGACCTTGTAATGGCGTAATGCGCGGTAGCTCTCCAGCGCATTTGCCTGCGACCGATCGTGGCGCTCGATGGCCTGCACGACCTCGGCAGTATTAGGTGTGCCCTGCGAGGGGGCGGAGGTTCCATTCTGCGCAGAGATCCGCGGAGTAAGGAATAAGAGCCCCCCCATAAGGAGAGAAAGTTCACATAGACGTTTAAAGTAGCGCATTTTCAAAGCTAGACTCCTTCCCGACTTGCAGTGAAACTCCTATCGGTACCGAGAGTTGGCCACTGTGGCTGAATCTCCCAATCGCGCGAATCTTTGATCACGATGAGCTCCTTTTGCTCCGTAGCCTGACGCTGCAATGGAGCGATTGGCGTTTTGCCCTTCAATTGTTCCCGATAGTGCTTCAGAAAGTAGTGGATGGTTTCGATGCGAATGCGAATCGACGCCTGGGGGCGATTTTCATCAAGATCGCGGAATGCGAAGTGCGGCTTACCCGACGCGGCAATGATGCGCTCAATCAGGCGACTGATGAAGGCATCATGCCCGCACTTGAAGTTCGAGAGCTCCACCGAGATGAGATTCGGATGGCGGGCCACAAATTTCGCGGCCCAGATTTTATGGTTGGAGTTCGCCGAAGAGGTGTTCTTCCAGACATCCGAGATGTCGAGCGGAGAACGGATAAGGCCGGTCTTGATATCGGGACCAAAGAGACGGTCGAGCAGATCCGCATCGAGCGGCAGCAGGCCTTGCGAGAAGATGGGATAGCCGAGCCGGTGAAGCTCTTCGAGGATGCCCTGATTCAGGCCCGGATCGTGGTGGTAGGGCCGGCCCAGCATGACCAGGCCGATTTGCCCGGTGCGCTCCAACCTGTCGAGCATCTGTCGGGCATGCCCGCGGAACTCGTTTTCAAAACTTGAATATGCATCAAATGCGGCATCGATTGCACGCGCATTTTCTTCCCAATCAAGGTGTAGCAGTTCCTTCCAGCATTCGAACATCTGATACTTGAAGAGATCGCGGTCGGCCATATCCAAGATGGGGTTAAGATACTGCACGCCCGCTTTCTGAAACCAATTTACTTTGCGGTCGAACGCAGCTTTTACAGCTTCCGGTGTTGCCGAGCCGGACGGGCACGCATTCGAACCCGCACAATGTTCCAGAGGGGACGAGAGCACGTCGAACATCGGGAAAAAGATTGCGTCCAGCGGTTCCTTCTGGCAATGCTGGAGCAGTTCGTAAACGTGGGCAATAGCGACTTTGGAAGGAAAGCAGGGATCGGTCGCCGAGAATCCAGCTGCCTCCTGGTATCTCTCAGGAGTCGAATAGTGCGAGTAGCGAAGGTTTCGCGCGGGAATGCCGAGATTGACAAAGTACGCAGAAAACAGCGGCGCGTAAACATAAAGATTAACGACCCTGGGGATTCCGATCTGGATCTGTGCGCGAAGCTGCATCTTTGATTTGGCTCTGCCTGAGAGCCGCGAAGAATGCTCTCGACTCGAGATCGAAGCGGCAGGAGTCGATTGAACCGGCAACCATACCTTCTCGGCCGCGGACTGAACGTAATTTGGCGAGCTTTGACGCAGTGCGTGCCAGTTACCGTTGATTCTTCTTACTTTGGTTGCGCTTTCTGCCTCTCCGCGCTCGCAGGTGGCGATGATGACACGCTTTGATTCGCCTGCGCTGTGTGCATCGCTGCTCAGTTCTACAAAGGTCCGCAAACAACGGTTGGCGCAGAATTGGCAGCGCGTCGATTCATCGCGTCGAATGGAGTAGGTAAGCCTGTCAAGGAACTCAAATCCCGGGAAGTTCGATGCTCCTTGCGAGCGGCTATTCTCGGCCGCTTCCAATGCGGCGCCGATGGCGCCGGCTTCGCAGCAGTTCGGATGAACCATGATCTCCGGGAATCCCGGTCCGTGGTAATGTTTGCGGATAAAATCCACCTCCGCTTTGACGACGGCGAGATTCTTCTGCGTGCCACCTTGAAGTACAAATCGACTTCCGAGCGAGGCGACGTTCGAGACGCCCGCCACGTAAAGAAACACATTCTTGGGAAGCACGGTTGCCAGGCCGGCGAGGATCTCTTCCGGCCGCCAGCCCTGGCGTTGGAAGTTGACGATGTCTGACTGGAGAAAGACGGCGCACCCATAGCTGAACTGCGGGATGCGCCGCGCCTGAAATGCAGCTTCGGCGAAGTTTTCGACACTGATGCCAAACGATTCCGCTGCAGACTGCAGAAAATACCCGTTGCCCGCAGAGCACTGCGTGTTCAGCTTGAAATCCTTTACGGCGCCATCCTGCAGCGCGATGATCTTGATGTCCTGGCCTCCGACGTCGATGATGGCCTCTACGTCGGGAAACAAACGCAACGACGACTTCGCGTGCGCCACAGTTTCAACCAGGGCGACATCGGCGGAGAGAACCTTTTTCAAAAGGTCTTTCGAGTAGCCGGTGGTTCCCATGCCAAGCACCCTCACCGGCCGCCAAGGCACGCCCAGCTTGCCGCTTAAGTCTTTCAGAACGGCGATGGCATCGGTAATGGGATCGGCCTGGGAAAGGCGATATGAGCTGGCCAGGGTTTCTCCATCGGGCGAAAGTGCGACTGCCTTCGTGGAAGTTGAACCACCGTCGAGGCCAATGAAAGCTTCAAGCTTATCATTGTCTCGGGCCAGCGTACGCGATGCTGGCAAGGAATAGGCTGTCCGAAACCTCGTTAGTTCGGCCTCATCGACGCACAGGCCTCCTGCTCTTGCCTTGCTGCTCCGGGAAGCCTCTGTTTCACGGATGTGCTGCTCCAACGGCTGGGTGCCCAGGTATTGCCCCTCTTCAGTTTCCGCAGCTCCAAACAGGATCGCTCCGATCGCGGCGAAGTACTCCGCCATGGGAGGCACGGTGACCAAAGTCTCTGCCGTCGCACCGTCCGGCAGGGCGATCTCCTTGCGCTTCCAAAGGTCGAGCAGCCCTTTACGCCATGCGGCTTGCAGACCCGGGAAGTAGGCGTTCGGACCGCCGAGCAGAAACACATCCGGCATCAATGTGTTTCCCCGCGTGAGCACAGAGAGATTTTGCAGAACGATGGCATGAAATAAAGACGCCATCAGGTGGCTCTCGGGAACGCCTTGTTTCTGAAGCCCGGTAATGTCGGTCTCGGCGAAGACGCCACACTTACCGGCGATGGGATAGATATGGGCGTCCTCATAATTCGAGGTGAACAGTTCTTCGGAGGAGACATGCAATTTGGCCGCGATTTTTTCGATCACGACGCCGGTGCCGCCGGCGCATTTGTCGTTCATCGAAGCGATTTTCCTTCGCCGGCCCGGGACCGCGCTCTCCTGAAAGACGATCATCTTCGCGTCCTGGCCGCCGAGCTCGATCACGGAACGAACATTGGGAAACGATGTTTCGACGGCCTGGCTGACGGCGGCAACTTCCTGAACGAAACGAGCGCCGAGTAATTCCGCGAGGCGCTGCCCTCCGCTCCCGGTCATAAAGAGGCGGATGCCTTCATCGGCCATGCCGATTTCGCGCTTCGCCTGATGCAGGACTTCCAGCACTGACTTCGCCTGCTGGCCTTCGTGGCGGCGATAGTCGCGAAACAATATTTCTCCGGCAGGCGAGGAACGAACAACGGTCTTAACCGTCATCGATCCGACATCAAGACCTACCAGATAGCGTTGCATATTTTCGTCCCCTCCCTTTACGCTAGTCCGCCACGCCACCGCCTATTCCATGTTTCCGGTTACTCCCTGGAATCCATGTGCGGCCTGCTTGAAGAGCCAGCGCATTACGTTTGCATCGTTATAGCAAAAAGCCAGGATGTGATTGAGCGTAGAGAAGCAATTCGGCTCGCACTCATGTTTCACAGCGCGCAGATGATCCGAATCCATCCGCGGCGCTTCGATAGTACCCCAGTCGTGATTGGAGGAATACATCGGGAAGCACGGCGCCAGCGTCCCATCCGTTCGGATAATGATGCTGTTCTGGCCGGCCCGGCATCCCCAATGATCGAGTTCCTTGTTGATGAACTTCTTCATTTCGGCAAGACGCTGCACGGAGTTGACCATGTGCCAGCCGCTCTTCTGCTTCTCAATGAGCCAGTCGATGAGTTCCTCGATCGCTGCATGGTCTTCGGGGCGGATGAACACCGGGTTGTCGTCGAAGTGCCTGAACTCGGAGTGCTCCATCATCGGCGTTTCGCAGATGTGGTAATCGGTTGCGATATTGTTGTCGTGCGCCAGTTCGGTTAACATGCGCACATCTTCGAGATTGTTGCGGCAGATGTTGATATTAAGGAATACCGTATAGCTGTACTTGTACTGTTTGCGGATCAGGTGCTCGAAGTATTTCCGAATAGGGACCATGGCTTTTGGCAGTCCCGGCTTGATATCCCATGCGTCCACCGCCAGATTCACGGTGGCTACGCCGGCATCGGCTACACGGTCGATCACATTGGGCGTCATTAAGCGGCCGTTGGTTGGCAGGTAAACCCAGAAACCCTGCTTCGCGGCGTAGTAGATCACTTTGTGCGCGAAGTCAGGGCGCAGAAGCACTTCTCCTCCCATGAGCGCGAGAACGCGGCAGGTAGTTGAGTGCAGCCAGTCAACCGAGCGCCGGGCAATTTCTTCGCTCATGCCCTTCACGCGATTGTCAAAAGCCCAGCAGTAATTGCAATCCAGGTTGCACTTCCACTCGTTAAACAGATACGCGATGATGGGATGGAACTCGCCCGGTTGCAGGCGCGAACGGAAGTAGGGAAACATCCAGCCCTGCATCGAGTGATAAATCTCTGGAACCGTGTAATGCCGCCTCCCGTTCTTCGGAAGGTAGGCCTCATCCGCAGTCTCGAATAATTTCGGCTTGCTCGGGAAGACGGGGTCAGGGAGGGTTAGAGATGCCCCTGGCCTTGGACTCGGCACCTGGGATCGCACTCCGGTCATGAGATCTTCATTCAGTGACGCGGTCAGGCGATACGAGGGTGTTGGCTCGGCGGATGATCTTGGAAGGTCGCTCATGTTTACACTCCTGTGGAACGAATTTGTCCGAAGGCAGGATCACTACCTTGTGTCCGGCCTCAAGCTGATCCCCATTTTGTCGAGCCACACCACATCCGCGGACGAGAACGATTCCGTGGTGTCGACTGACGGGGACAATAGAAACAAGTCCGACTGCTCCTGCTGTCGCAACCATGCAGCCATGTCTTCGAGAAATTGCTCGCGATAGGAATGTGATTCCATAATTCACCTCTCTCCGCTTGCTTGAAACGTGCTCTCTACAGCTCTCAGCGTTTCAGCCGCACGATGCGAATGTGCGACTGTCTGTCCAGTGTGCGCAGACATCAGGTGATCAACATGCAGAAGGAAATTGGCAGCGGTAGAAACAATTCCAGCCCGGCGCGGAATCGAATAAAGAGGCTGACGCAGCTCCCGATGTGTTGCGACAAACGAACGGATATCCTCCAGCGAATGATGTGCAGATTCAAGAGCCAGATCAAATTCAGAGGCAGCCTTTGCTCTCGCCTCCGAAAGCGCCATCTGGACCCGGCTGTAGGCGTGGACTTCGCCATCGGCAGACGTTTCGATCGGCAAAAAGCTGACCTCTGGAATCCGCTCGACCAGGGAGGCCTGTACTGCATCCGACTGGATGGAGGGAAGGCAGCCAAAAGGCTTGAGGGCCAATACGAGGTGGCAGCGCTTTTTGCGGGTGTAGTAGAGCGTCTTGGCCACCTCAAGGTGCCCTTCACCGCCGCGCAGGAAGGTGTTGTAGTAGGGGGCGGCCATGGAAGAAAGAACCTTTTGCGACGTCGGGGACTGATCCGGCAATCCGAGCAGTTTCGCCAGGCGGAGAAAATGGCGGACATAGATCCTCGCCGCCAGTGTGAATCCAAGACGTTTGCCAAACAAGGAAACTCGCGTTGCGATTGCTCTCCCGGGTGCTGTCCACGGAGCGGAATAGGCTGCCATCCCGCGGCGGTATAGTGCGCGCGCCTTTCTCTCATGCAACATGTAGAGCAGCCATGTGCCGATCGGCTCTATCGAGACCTCGGCGCCTTCCTTTTCCAAGAACTCCAACATGCGGAAGTTGCCGTCGCTCTCGGTCATCTGTGCCCAGAACTCGCCGATGACTTTAACCACGGGCTTGACCCTCAGCCAGTCAACCTCCACGCTCCCCAGATTCTTTGCTGCGGATGGAAGGACTGCTGTGAGCGCATTGCCATACAAATGGGACCATAGCTTTCCCAGCGAATTGGGATAGCGATACCAACGAGATTCTGTCTTTGGGAGCAGGAATTCGGGCACGATGTCCTGAAGTTCAAAGCCCTGATTTCTATGGAAGTGCTCGGCGATAACGGTTGTCGCCTTGGCAACAGCCCTCTCCGCCGCTCCTGCTTGTATTTCGAACGGCTTCAAGCGATGATGGGCGGCATTTAACAGGTCGCCAAGGATAAAAGCATGGAGCGTATTCCAGCCGAAATCGGCCGAGAACTGGAGGCCACTATGACCGGTGGAGGCGTAAATGCCATGGTCCTGCGAGAACGAGAGGACGCGGAAGCCATCGAACCCTGCGGCATTGAGCGCTACGCGAAACTCCGATTCGTACATCCCGAAGCGGCAGGGTCCCCCGCAGGCCGCGGTGAAATAAACATACTTTTTCACGATATCCGCGGCGCTGAGCCCGGAACCCTGAAGGCGGCGCAGATACTGGAGCAAATTGCCTACCGTGAAATAGACCGGATTGCACAGACCGCTCGCGCAATACTCCTGCGCGATCTCGTGCGCGGCGCGATCAGTTTCAGGCAGACGTTGGCATCTGTATCCGGCGCCGGCTAGCAGACCCTCAAACAAACGCTCGTGCTTCCAAGTAAGGCCTCCAAAGAGGATGGTCACAGAGCTACGTTCTTCCGCTGTAAATGGAAGTTCCTGAGGCCGGAGCGGCGAAGAGATACCCACCTCCATTGATATTCTCTGAGGCGCAGTTCCGGGAATGGCTGGATAAACCTTCAGCTCACTCATTTTTCAGTGCCTCCCTCTCCCGGTCTTCCTGTTGCGCCACTTCGCGTTTTGCCAATGAGATCATCCAGTTTTCCTGCAGATGGAATCAGGCGCCATGCCGTCCTGTACGGATACTTGTGCCGACCGCTCCGGCTTTCTTCATCGCCGCCGAAAGTCTCACTCGAGCCCTACCCAACCTTGACTTGGCAGCCGCGGGGTTCATTCCCAGCGCGTCGGCAACCTTTTTGATTGAGCAGTCATCGAGATCGCATGCCTCCCAAATGAATCGGTACTTTGGGTGCAGTTTCAAAGCCTCACGCAGCAACAGGCCACGGCGTTCGCGATGAGCGTAAGCCTCTTCCGGATTCAGGTGCACATCCGAGAGGCTTTTCATGCAGAATCGATTCTCCTCTCCCTCTTGTTCGTCGAGGTTCATCCAGCGAATGTGTTTTTCTCTCCTTTTGATGGAGAGCGCTGTATTGACAAGGATGGAGCACAGCCAGGTACTGAAGCGAGACCCCCCGCGGAACCTTTCAATGCTTCTAATGGCGCGCAACATCGTTTCCTGAACCAGATCCTGGGCTTCATCTTCATTCGCGGTGTAACGGCGCGCAAAGCAGAGCAGCATATTCAGGTGGCGGCCTAGCAGTTCACCCAGAGCGCAGCAATCTCCGTTCCGGGCTGCAATGACGAGTTCTTCATCGCTTCGCTGCCTGCCGCCATCTTCTGTGGCCTGGAGCAAAGTTCCTGGATTTACTTCGCTCGCAAGCGCGAGATCCTGTTTGCCTGCCAACTGCATTGCATCCTCCACATGCGCCGCAATCGGCGCCATCGTGACCGTCATACAGAACAGATCGTCGCTGTTCCGCCCCCTGCTTCTACCTTCGGGCGTACCCGAGCCCGAATTGCACATTCCTTCTGATCCTTCTTTTGGCTGCGGCCGACTCTTCGATCACCCTAACCAATTCCTCTATTGAGATTTCACTGCCCGTCTTGTGATCGTAGAGAGGGTCATCCAAATGCTTCGCTTGCTCGCCGACGACAAGAATCACTGCATCGGGCCAGCGTCGGCGAATGTACTCGGCGGCGTAGCGCAGGTCGTGCCGAGAAAAAGAGTGGTGAATAACTGCGACATCCACTGACACAACCTCTGGAAGGGCGCACAGATCCCAAAAGTTGCTAACTCCCCAAAAGGCTTTCTTCTGCTTTCGCGGCATAGCTTGTCGGACTGCATTCCTCCACTCCTCGATACCAAGTGAAAGTACCTTCGTTGTCTCTTTCATATTGGCGTTCTTGCTGCCCCATCGCTCCTCGTTGTGGAGGTAGAGCAATGAGGATGCCAAATCCGCGATGGATTATCCCTTTTGTTTTCAGCACCCGTTTCCAACAGTGAGGCGCAGTGTCGAAACTGTCGACATCAGTTTCGAATTTTCCCAGACATTTTCGCCGGTTCGGTGGCTGAGCGATGACGCTGCTCTGTGCGCCGATATCTTCCTGCAAATCACTACAGGAGGCCGAGAACTGAATGAAATTCATTCGCCTCTGGCGGCGTAAGTTATTGCGTTCCGGACTGATTAGGCAAGCATGAGATCGAGGTGCGTGCACGTGTTCGTCATCTGATGGTTACTGAATCTATGAGCCCGAGAACGACAACTTCGCAGTTTGGCACTCTTTTTGCTTCAGTCAAATCAAAGAGGCACCCAGGGTGAGTGCGAGATATAGAAGCCCAAGTGAACGTCGCACTTTGTCTCTGCGGCGAGATGAAGGATTGATGCTGGACAGCAGGATGGCTCTTCAGGAAGCGGGTTCCGACGAGCCGGCGAGATAGAAAGCTGCTCCAGCGCTGCAGTTGCCAGATGAGTTCGTTTTGCTGAAGGAAGGTTGGAAGTCAGAAAGAGGGGAATTGGATATGGGTTCACGAAGTCTGAAGTCGATCTGTCTGAGCCTGATGGCCATGGGCTTTGCCTTTGTTGCGGTGGGATGTAAAAAGGTGCAGCCAATCACTTTGACGTGCAATGCTGCACCACCGGCGATCTATCCAGGGGAGCAGGTGACCGCCAGCGCGACAGCTGGTTCGGTCAGCATGAAGAAGAACATCGACGTGATTTACAGCTGGTCAGGAGATGGAGTAGCAGGCAATGGGAGCACCGCTACAGTTGCGACCGATACGTTAAATCCCGGCAGCTATACGGCAAAGGCTCAAGTAAAGGAAGGCAAGAAGGGCAAGGAGGGGCTGAAGTCCGGCGAAACGGCAGAGTGCTCGGCCAGCTTTACGGTAAAGGAATTTGAGCCACTAACTGTCAGTTGCCTGGCGAACCCTTCGACGGTGAAGCCCGGGGATACCAGTACGATTACCTGCACCGGTACCAGCCCGCAGAACCGCCCTTTAGCTTACACCTTCTCGACAACAGCGGGAACGATTAGTGGTGTCGGCCCCACGGCAACTTTTTCGTCCACCGGTGCGCCCACAGGGCAAGTTGGGATTACCTGCAATGTAGCGGACGACAAGAATCATACGGCGAGCGCGGATACAAGCGTCACAATCGTCGCTCCGCTGTCACCCCCGGTTCCCCATGTGGAGGCGCTATGCAGCCTCTCGTTCGCAAGAGATAGCAAGCGGCCGACACGCGTCGACAACGAAGCCAAGGCCTGCCTGGATCAGATTGCCCTTGATCTGAAGCAACACCCCGATGCCAGCGGAGTGGTCGTCGCCGACTCAAGCGCGAAAGAGAAGCAGATCACTGCGAAGGAGGAGAAGGTTACGGTCAGCCATAAGCACTCCAAGGTCGAGCACTTTGACCAGCAGCGCGCAGTCAACGTCAAAGACTACCTGGTCAATGACCAGGGAATTGACTCCAGTCGCATCGGCGTGGCAACCGGAGCTGGGGATGACCAGAATGTCCAAAACTACCTGGTGCCCACCGGCGCCACCCTTGCAAATGAAGTGCAGGGCACCACTGCGGTCGACGAGACCGGAGTGAAACCCCAGGGACGCAAGCCTCTGCCTGAGCGACATCACAGAAAGGCAATCGCAAAGCAAGGACAGTAGCTTGCCGGGGTGTTCCCGGCTCCCATCATGGAAGGTGTCGAGGGCCGGGAACACCCTATCAGTCAGAGTGAGTCTGGATACAACACATTGAGGTTTACCTATGAAAGCGGAGACGATTCTCGCAGTGACCCAGTTCGTTGGTATGGTGCTGTCCTTCACACTCCTACTCAAAGCCCGGCGGCTCTCAGTTTGGCTGTGGTCGACACAACCTTCTCACCGTCACTCACCGACCCGGAATGCAGTGGGGCAACCATCTGAAATTGATCAGATATTCAGAGCGTAAGAAAGGCAGAGCTGAGCAATGGCAAGCACTGCGGCGCAGGTGACATTTAATAGCGGATGGAGCGTACGAATTCCTCATCTTGTATCGAGTAACAGCGAATTCCGGTCCCTGGCAGCGAATACTTCACTAGGGACGCTGTCGTCTGAGGCTCTGCAGGAACTCGAATCGAGCATGTCAATTGTGGATTACTGTGCCGGCAGCGTCTTGTTCTTAGAACAAGAGTCACTCAGCCAAGTATTTGTCGTCTTTGGCGGAGACGTGAGACTGTCGTTGCAAGACGTCGGAGGCAGGAGGCTGACCCTTCTAGTCGCAAGACGTGGCGCCATACTTGGAATGCACTCCGTGTTATTCGGGAGCCTCTCCGAGTGGTCGGCAGATACCCTCTATCCGTCAAAGATCGCCGTAATCCCGCGTGCCGACTTACTCCGTTTTGCGCAGCGGAATCCAGAGGTATATCGCCTTGCGACAGTCGAGCTCATGACAACCCTCAGGCACGCATGTGCAACGCTACGTATCGTGGGACTGTCAACTTGTGTTCGCAAGAGATTGGCAGCGCAATTATTAGCATGGGGAGAACAAGGAAACAAAACAGGAGACCAAACACAGTTTTGCATGTCTCTCACTCATGCGCAGATTGCGGAGTATATCGGTGCAGTGCGTGAGACTGTTACGCGTGCACTGATCGCCTTCAAACAGTGCGGATTGGTTGAGATCCGAGGCTGCATGATGAGAATCCCCAGTACGACGGCGCTCAGGAAGTACGCGGAACAAGGCTAGTCAACCTATTCTGTGCGCCACTCAACGACCAGGGCGCATATGACCGCGTAGTCATCATCACGGATCACACTATCCTTGATTACCCACGCATTGAAAATGAAGTCCAGCTGTTGGCCGACACCCGCAATGCTGCAAATGTGATCGAGTCGCCGAACATTTTCTGCTCTTGAAGCTTTGATAGCTCGATTTTCTCGATTCCCAACCCGACTGATTCAAGGAACATGCCGGCTGCAGAGAATATTGATGAGGCGCGGCATAGCTAGCTTCCATTGCATCGCCGCCGTCACCACCTGAGATCCTCCGATCGGCATGCGCAGGCCGTCGATAGTCTCCGACTTGACTTCGACAATTTCGACAGGGCCCGTCGTTGCCCGAGATCGCTTCTGAAAACAAGGGGGTTAACGCGTACGAGGTTTGGCATTCCCCGTGCATTTCCATTATGGCGTGAGGAATGCGATGACGTTTTGGAGATGTCTGCTCTTGATGTGCTTAACGACGGTACTGCCGGCGATGGCGGAGGACATTGGAGCTCCCGAGCCGCAACTCGGGAGCATCAGCGGTACCGTACTTGACGTTTATGGCGATCTCGTACCCGGAGCCTCCGTCACGCTTCAATGTCCTTCCCCTTGCGTGAACCAAACAGCGACTGCAAACGACGACGCGGCCTTTAATTTTCGCGACCTCAAGTTCGGAATTCCCTACCAGGTTCACGTATCCGTTAACGGTTTCGAGGATTGGACCTCTCCCGCCATCGTCCTCACGGCGGATCATTCCGTTTCCTTCGCGTCGGGAATCAATCTCAAGATTGCAGACGCATCGACATCGGTTACGGTCTATGCTTCTACGGCCCAAATTGCCACGGAACAGGTCCAGCTCGAAGAGCACCAGCGGGTTCTTGGGTTCATTCCTAATTACTATGTCGTGTACGACTCTAAAAATGCTGTACCACTTACCACCAAGTTGAAGTTTCAACTGGCGATGAAGGTCTCGGCCGATCCGGTTACCTTGGCGGGGGTGGCATTCATGGCCGGTGTCAGACAGACCGCGCACACCCCTGACTATGTTCTGGGCGCCAAAGGATACGGCCAGCGCGTGGGCGCTGAGGCTGCTAACGGATTCAGCGACATTCTGATCGGGGGCGCCATCCTTCCGTCGCTTTTGCACCAGGATCCGCGCTACTTCTATCAGGGCGCTGGAACCACAAGATCGCGGCTGGGGCATGCTTTGGCAAGCCCATTCGTGTGCAAGGGCGACAACGGCCGGTGGCAGCCGAATTACTCGAGCCTGGGAGGCGACCTGGCGTCGAGCGCTCTTATGAACACTTACTATCCGCAATCGAACCGCGGAGCAGGAATGATTTTTGGGCAATTTGCAATTAATACCGCTGAGCGCGAACTGAGTGGGGCGGTGCAGGAATTCGTCCTGCGCAAACTGACTCCCCGCGCTCAGAAGGCGAAGTAGCTGCATCCGATGGGAAGGCGTTTTGGGGAAAGGGGATCACGATGAACGGGAAGTCACGGAAAGGGTCAGAGCTTGAGATGAGATGGTTTTCCGACGTTGCGACGGTCCTGCCAAAAAGTCAGTGCCCGCAACTGGTGTTGAAGTGGATTACCGCCTCTTCGCTGCACGCGCGACCAACAAATTGAGGACTCGGATATGAATTATCTTCACGCATTTACTGCTACAGATGATTGCAGGAATAAGTACGCACCACCGGACACCCATCGCCGGGCGCCCGCAGAGGATCGGGCCAGGCTTTATCTACTTTCCTTTCTGCTGACCGCAGATCGCGGGAAGGCAGAACAGTGTAGCGTGGCGGGTCTTGATATGTTTGCCGAAGACAACGCAGCTATTCGGAATTGGAAGCAGTCCTGGGCTCGACGCATCGTCATTAAAAATGCACTTCAACTCGTCGCACCACACCCCGAGACCGGAACTCGCGACGCTGACTCCCGGGGGTCCCGATGACGTTATCGGTAATTACGTCGGTCTTTTGATGGCAATGCCGTGGCATTCGACCATCCAACAACACTTAAGAAGGAGATCACCAATGCGGTTCAAAACATTCATAGGCAGGAAACTCAACGACGACCAGACCAAATTGTTTCGATTTGGGCCGGAGCATTACCGAAAGGCTGGTGTCCCTTACTCGCCGTCTGGCGGCATGCCAGTCCTGGAAGCTTACGAAGTCGTGAACGACTTGAACAGGAATCAGGCTGAACACCAATTCGTCTACTATCTGGCGGCATAGCTTAATGGGCAAGTTCGCTGACAACAGCGTGTTCGATGAAACCTGGCTTCGAGCAGCGGAGGATGGCAGTCTGCTGCGAGTTGCATCGCAGGATCCCCGCTTCTCGGCGATTCTCGAGCTTCCAGACTTTGAAAGATTTGTTTATGTCTTATCGGTTCTCGAAGGCTGCACGGATCAGCAGTGTTCCGCTTTGTTGGGTGTTTCACCGCAGCAGATCGAAGAGACGCGGTTTCGTGCGATACGGCATTTTTGGAAACGAAACTGAATGCAGCGTCCTGGTCCGACGGCTCCTTGGGGCCAGGCTCATGTGAGCAGGATACCAAACCAACATGGGGGCTCTTGAATACTTGGAGCCCACCAATTGCTAAAAGGCTGATGGAGAATACGATGAACTCAAAAACGAATGCTTCAAACGGCAACTCTGTGGCGGACTCCCTTACGGAACTGGCGCTGAATCTGGACTGGTCATGGAGCCATGCCGCGGACGATCTCTGGAGGCAGCTCGACCCGGAGTTGTGGGAACTGACGCATAATCCCTGGGTGATTTTGCAGACGGTTTCTCGCGAGAAGCTGCAGGCTGTCAGCGCGACTCCGGAGTTCAAGCGCACTCTCGATGAGGTACTGGAAACAAGGACCAAGCGTGAAGAAGCGGCAAACTGGTTTCAGCGCTCCTTGCCGGAAGGTCCGATCAGCCGCATTGCATATTTCAGCATGGAGTTCATGCTGAGCGACGCACTGCCCATTTACTCCGGTGGGCTCGGCAACGTGGCAGGTGACCAATTGAAGGCAGCCAGTGATCTTGGCCTCCCAGTAACGGGCATCGGTCTGCTTTATCAAAGAGGCTACTTTCGGCAGCGCATCAATGCGGAAGGCAAGCAAGAAGCGCTCTACCCTTTCAACGAGCCCGGACAACTACCAATCCGGGCCGTGCGACAGCCTAATGGGGAACTTCTGCGGATAGCTGTCAATTTGCCGGGTTTTCGTTTGTGGCTTCGCACCTGGGAGGTCCGGGTAGGGCGTGTACATCTCTATCTGCTCGACACCAATGACCCGGCAAATCCGCCGACGTATCGCGGCATTACAAGTGAACTTTACGGCGGTGGGCCAGAGGTGCGGATGGCCCAGGAGATCGTGCTGGGGATTGGGGGATGGCGCCTGTTGCGCGCGCTCGGAAAGCAACCCGACATTTGCCATCTCAATGAAGGTCACGCTGCATTCGTTGTACTGGAAAGAGCGCGGGACTTCATGGAGAGTCAAGGCGTACCGTTTGACGTTGCCCTTGCGGCAACCCGCGCGGGGAATCTCTTTACTACGCACACCCCTGTGGAGGCAGGATTTGACCGATTCGCGCCTCAACTCATGGACATTTTCTTCCGGAGTTATGCCGCCGATGCTCTGCACATTCCAATCGACGAACTGCTCGCCCTCGGTCGTCAGAACCCACAAGGCAGCTCGGAACCTTTCAACATGGCATTACTGGCGATGCGTGGCAGCGGAGCAGTCAACGGTGTGAGCCAGCTTCATGGACAGGTGAGCCGGGGGATCTTTCATAACATCTTTTCCCGCTGGCCGGAGGCGGAAGTGCCTGTCGGCTATGTGACAAACGGCGTTCACGTTCCTGTGTGGGATTCTGCCCAGGCCGACGAGTTTTGGACGGAGGTGTGCGGAAAGCGCCCGTGGACTACACATCTGAAGCCAGATGACCTGATCAGAGAACTAGGGTGCGCTGTCCGGCAAGTTTCTGACGTCCGTCTTTGGCGGATGCGTTCGGCTTCACGAAAATCCCTGGTCGACTACATCCGCAGTCAACTTGCGCACCAAATTGCAGGTCATGGCGGACTGCACGAAGAGATCACCGCTGCCCAAAAAGTCTTTGAGCCGGATACACTCACGATTGGTTTCGCGCGTCGTTTTGCTACCTATAAGAGGCCGAATCTGCTCCTGCACGACCCCGAACGCTTGTTGGCTATTCTCAAGAACAAAGAAAAGCCTGTGCAGTTGGTGATCGCCGGCAAGGCTCACCCTCAGGATAGCCCGGGACAGGAGATGATTCAACGTTGGATAGAGTTCATCCGCCGTGGCCCGGCACGCTCACAGGTAGTGTTCCTCTCCGACTATGACATGCGAATGGCCGAGCATCTGGTGCAGGGCGTCGATCTTTGGCTGAATACGCCGCGCCGCCCGTGGGAAGCCTGCGGCACCAGTGGGATGAAGGTGCTAGTCAACGGTGGTCTCAATTTGTCCGAGCTTGATGGCTGGTGGGCGGAGGCATACTCCAACGATGTGGGCTGGGCGCTGGGGGATGGCCTTGAACACGGAGACGACCCGGCCTGGGACGCCAAAGAGGCAGAGCAACTCTATACCCTCCTCGAACAGGAAGTCATCCCGGAGTTTTACAAGCGGGACAATTCGGGTATTCCTGCCGGATGGATCGCTCGGGTGCGCGAAAGCATGGCCCGGTTGACCCCCGCGTTTTCTGCAACCCGATGCGTATTGGAGTACACGGAAAAGTACTATCTGCCCTTAGCCGCCGCTTATCTGCGCAGAGCCAACGATAGTGGCAAATGTGCAGAGAGTCTGCTGCAATGGAAGCGTCATCTCGCAGATCATTGGTCCAGGCTGCGATTCGGCTCCTTGCGTATTGAGAGCACTACAGAGCAACATCACTTCGATATTCAGGTCCATTTGGACGAAATGGATCCTGGCGCGATCCAGGTCGAGCTTTACGCCGACGCGGCCAATGGCGACGAGCCTATTCGGAAGGTCATGCTTCGAGGCGAATCGTTGGTCGGCCAGAATGTCTGGCGCTACTCCGTGTCGGTTCCCGCGACTCGTCCGGCAAAGGATTTCACGCCCAGGATTGTCCCTTTTCACCCCGATGCATTTGTTCCGTTGGAGGCACCTGACATTCTCTGGTACCAGTGATTCTGCAAATCCTTGATTGTTCGACGCTCCAGTCTCTTGCCGAGGAAATCGGGGCGAGGCTCTTCTATTCAGTGATCCCTCATGTTGATGGATTGCATGTACCGAATGAAGGGAATCGACCCGCCCGCGTTCGTATGTCTTATGTGCGCACAGGCCGTGGTTTGATTGGAAGGATTGTCGACGCTGACGACGCCACTTTCGACCGCGACTCTTTCGCCTCCAGAACCAGCAACGAATATTCAACATCTTAGCCTGCCAACATTTTTGGCATATCAGTTGCTTTCCTATTCATGAAAGAGGCAAGAACTCATGTTGAAGATTTCCATTGTCGACAGTGGCGCGCAGCGGCGTCTCGTTCTTGAAGGAGCGCTGATTCCCACCTCGCTCATTGACCTGAGGACTGCCTGGTTGAGAGCCTCGACCGGAAGGCAAGGACGGAGAATCGTTCTCGTATTCAGGAATGTCACTTCCATCAGCGCAGAAGGCGAAGCAGCTCTTTGGGACCTGATGAATCGGGGAGTTAGATTTTCCTCGGGTGGGGTACTGACGAGCCAGGTTCTTCAGAAACTCATGAAGAAAAGCAGGCCCAGGGAATCAGCATGCATTGCGCATTTCGACGCGCACGCTGACGGGGTCACGTTATCACCACATCGACACTTAAGACCGAGCGAAATGAACAGGCAAATCGGCCCTGGTGGCGCCACAATGCTGGAACAGATGAAAGGTATTCTATGAAAAGGCAACAAATCGCAAAAAGACAGCTCTGGCCGGTGGGAGCGTTTTTAGCTCTCGTACTCGGCCTCTCGGCCGGGTGCAAGGTACAGCAGCCTGCGGAACAACAGGTCGCGCGTACCGACCAGCAAGTAGCGGGCGACATTCACGCAAAGCTGCAGAATGAAACCGCGCTGGCGGGGCAGAACATTCAAGTAAGCGTGACAACCGGGGTGGTAACACTCAGAGGGAAAGTCCCCGATGATGCAACCCGCAACCTGGCGGGAATCGAGAGCGGCAATGTCGAAGGCGTAAAGACGGTGGTTAACAACCTGACCGTACAGCCGTCGTCACAACAAGCTTCTGCTACGCCGCCGCCAGCGTTAGTAAATGAAAAGCGTACGAAACCACAAGCGCATGGGCGTCGGGAAGAAGCTGAAGTGACCCTTCCACCGCAACCGGCGCCGCCTCCCAAGCCAGTTCCGATGCAGACCGCAGTGGATGAGCCGCCGCCGCCGCCTCCGGTCCCGGACCTGCCGAAGCCGGTAGTCAAGCAACTCACGATTGAGGAGGGCACAATCGTGGAGGTCAGACTGTCAGATGCACTGGACAGCGAAACCGCAACACCAAGCCAGCGTTTTCACGGCTCGCTTGCTTACGACCTCGTGGCAAACGGGGTGGTGGCCATTCCCCGCGGATCCGCCGTGGAGGGCCGGGTAACAGCTGTCAACGATGCGGGCCACTTCGCAGGCAGCGCCTCCCTCTCGCTTGAATTGACGGAACTGACAGTGCGCGGGCAAAGGGTGTCCCTTACGACGGAGTCCTATACCCAATCAGCCGCCGGCCGGGGCAGCAACACAGCAAAGAAAGTAGTTGGGGGAGGTGCATTTGGCGCTTTCATCGGAGCGCTGGCTGGCGGCGGCAAGGGAGCAGCCATCGGGACCTTGGCGGGCGCCGCCGCGGGAGCGGGTGCTCAGGGTGTAACGCGCGGACAACAGGTGCAAATTCACACCGAAACGTTGCTCGACTTTCGGCTGCAATCGCCCCTCACCGTCGCCGTAACCGTCCCTCCTTCGCCAAGCAGGCAGAAAGGGGAAAGCGAATAGGGCGACTCCAACGACCAGCCGCAACTGCTACATCGATAAGGCGCGCTAAATGCGACGGAAGCGCTGGCGGCTTTGCAGCATGAGCAGATTCTCAATCACCGCAGAACTGCGACGAGGCGATGTGAAAGCAAATGAGATGAGGTTCGGTTAGCCCTCACGCCGAAATCTCTGGTGCAACTGCCTGCGCAAACAATGCAATCCCACTTCTGCAACTACCGGCCTGCTGATGACTTCCCGGCAAAACTCGGGCTTCCTTCATTAGCAGGCGGTGCCAAGGGTTCCACAAACTGCAACACACACCCTCAAAATCCTCCTTTGAGTTAGTGGATTGTCGAAGCCGACGACGTCGCTTTCGATCTGGAGCCTGTGGGGCAGGTCAATCGCCACAGACCCGACTGGCTTTGGCATACGTACTCAAAAGCTTCCGAGCATCAGTCGGAACCGCGCTTTACCATTCTCATCGAAACTAAGCTCGAATCCTGTTGCTCCAACCTGTGTTGGGAACAAGGCGGCGATGGATGCGCTCTGATGCGTACTCCAGCCCGCGGAGCCGGCATCGAACCGGCCCGCCTCATACCAAAGCGCTAACCCTGGATGGGATGAAACATGCCGAATAGGACGGCCATGCAGAATTACACCGGAGCCAGCGGTTACGAGCGTATTCGCATGGAATTCTTGATACCGGAATGCCGCCATGTTGCTTTGATCGCCGGCAATGAACTGATCGTAATAGCCCAGCTTCCGGCCAAAGCTTGTGCCGGCATGCTGTAGCGCGAAGAGAGTCACGACACGATTTAAGGGTCTAAAGCTGCTCAAGTCCGAGTGAAGGAACGGGTAGTCTCCGGTGCTTCGCAGGAAATACCCGGCCTCCCCTTCGAAGCGTGTACCGCGCGTGGGCAATCCACCCGAATCCTGGTGATTCACGATCCACCGCACCTCTGGAACTGTGAATCCCCCGCTGCGCGATGAAACACCGTCAACGACCACAGTGCGACTGTACCAATCGTACCCAGCTCGGCCACCGAACCGAAGCTGAGCAAAGCGCCAGGTCCCGATCCCTGCGTAAAGAGCTCCGCCGACCTGATCTCGAGTGTCGCTTTGGCGGTCCGGCCCCGTGTAGCTGTTGAAGTGTGTTCTTCCACCAAAAAACTGGGAAGCAATAAAGTACTGGCTACCGCCGAACGGCTTGTAAGCCTCAACCTGCAATGTGGGATCGTAGCCAAGATTTGCCGTACTCACGATTCGAGCTTTGTAGGCGTTCCTCGGAATCAGCGCCGTCGAAAGCCTCACCCCAAAGCGCGATGGTTCGCCGGACGATACGTCGTATTGCCCAGATACACGCACCAGAACCCGATCGGTGGGGCGCTCGGCGAATTTGACAATGTAGCCTCCCTGCCCTGCCCCCTCTGACTGCCACTCGTAAGACGCCCCTGGAACTGCAGTGGCGGCGACCATGCCGGACAAGGCTTTCTCTAGGTCCCTTTCCGATACGACCCCATCTCCAACTGTCCGGTGAATCTCGGCTTGCGCATTCCTCTGGAACGATGGATCCGGACTTGAAACTGCGAGTACCCGTCCCCTGTCACTCGAAAACCGCATTCTTGACTTGCGCTGCGACAAATACGCATCCCAATCTTGCTGGGAGAGTTCAAAGCGCGCAAGCTCCGAAGCGTGTGCTTTGGCCGCCATGTAACCAGCATCGATGATCTCGCTCCAGCGCTTGTAATCGGCGCCAGAGAATCGCTTCGTATCGACTGAGATAACCAGATCTGCTTTGGCAAGTGATCGCTGCTCGTTTTTCGCTACGACAAGGGAGAAGGTCTGTCCCATGACGTCGGAAAGAGACTTGAACTGGTCGGGCATCACCGTAGGAGTCTCAAAAGCAACTGCAATCACGATGTTCGCACCCATGTCTCTAACGGCATCCACAGGAATATTCTCAAGCACGCCACCGTCTACAAGAACCATCCGGTCCAGCTTGACTGGCGTAAAGACTCCGGGCAAGGACATTGTTGCGCGCATCGCGGTTGGCAATGAGCCCTTGCTGAAGACGACCGAATCACCGCTCACCAGGTCGGTCGCGACGCAGCGGAAGGGTATAGGCAGTCGATCAAAGTCGGTAACATCGGAATACGCCATCGTCGACCGGCTGAGTAACAACGATAGAGACTCGCCCGGATTGAGACCGGACGGAAGAGAGAAGCCTTTTCCGAACCGCAGCGTGAAATCGCCAAATGTTCGATTCCATCTTTGCTTATCTGCAATGGGTTGGTCTGCGAACGGCGGACTCGGACTCAAGAGCGCATTCCAGTCGGCGCTTTCAACGGTCGCCTTGATTTGCGACGAATCCATTCCGGTCGCATAAAGGCCACCGATGAGACCTCCCATGCTGGTCCCGCCAATCTTGTCAACGGGAATATGATGCTCCTCGAAATAACGGAGTACTCCTATATGAGCCAATCCGAGGGCACTGCCGCCGCTTAGCGCCACGCCCACTGTTGGCCGGTCTGCTTCAGGCCTCTGTTGCGCTCCGATTTCAGAATGGAGCAAAAGCCCCAGGGCCGAGCAGCACGCCAGAATTACAGAGTGCGTTCGCATGAGTCACCTCCCTTGAGTTTGCTCGCAGTGGTTCCGCTCGAGCCAGCCACTATGCCTCGCTGTCCGCAACCTACAACGCAGACTATTTTTATTTGTGCCTGAGCAACACGATACAAACACCATCCCAACTCGTCTTGTTGGTCGAGGACGGCGGAGTAGCACGCAGAGACACCGTTCCCAGATTCTGAGGATCGATGTAAAACCTCGTCTGAAGGTATTGCCGAACCGCGATAGCGCGAGCACGTGACTCGGCTAGTTGGACTCCGGGCTCACCGGAGGCGGCATAACCCTCTATGATCAAAGGCTCACTTACAAGGGCATCGCCGAGTGGCGCAACAGAAGCATCGATCTTCGCCTTTCCAGCGACAGAAAGGGCAAGAGTCCCGTCTTTCTTTTGTTCGAAGAGTCCCTCTTTATCCAGCCACACGCGGGGGTTCTCAGAATTCGAAAACAGCTTGTTCTTTCGATAATCGTCCGGTTTGAGATTTTCAAGCGAGTAATATCCGCGATGTTTGAAGTAACCGCGGAAAAGGAAATGATGTTTGAGAGCCTCGGTATCGGCTGACATGTTGCCAGTGGCCTGGTCAATATTGGACAAAGTCTGACGAATGTTACCGGCTGCATCCACGCCTTGGCTGTCTGGCCCCAAAGCGCTTGCAAGCGACACCTCGACCTTCTGCGACGTTGTGTCGAAGTGGCTGGCGGCGCTTTGCACACTCCCCATTATCCCTTCAACCTTTTCGCCGAGTTGACGAGACTGCAAGTCGGTAAGGAGGGCATCGGCACGCTTTGAGGCATCGGCGGCCGAGGCCGTTGTCTCGCGCACATTGGCAATGCTCTCGCGGATATTCTCCGCGGTTGTTTCATCTTCAAAAAGCATTCCAACGGTGCCTTTTCCTTGTTTTATGCTGACCAAAAGGCCGTTGGCATTGTTCAATGCGACCGTCGTGGCGTCCAGGGTACTGAGGAGTTTCTCTGAAAAAGGCTTTATTGTTTCGCTGGTGTAATCGAGAATGTTGGCGCCATTGTCGGTCAGATTCATCAGGTCCACCGCTTCTTTGCTTTGAAGAGTGTCGCCAGGCTTTGCCTCCGAGGCTTTCGCGGAGCCGGGGTAGATCAGTAGAAGTTTCTCGCCCACCAGTCCTTCAGGGACAATTCTGACCACCGAGTCCGACCTGATGAGACCGTGAACCTGATCCCCAACCCTGAGTTTGAGACGGAAGCGCCCCCCTGGCGAATCAGGAAGCCCAATCTCTATTACTTCTCCGGCATCCAATCCTCCAACACGTACCTTTGAGCCCTTCATCAGCCCGCTGATGTCGGCGAACTCGACATAGTAATCGGCATTCTTGGCGAATGTGCCATGCTGACCACCGATCAAGAAGATGACTACCGTGAAAAGTGCTGTGCCGACCAGGACAAACACGCCTGTAGTGAGACTACGATTTGACATCTAGTTCTCCATGACCAGTTTGCGAACGGTTTCGCTCTCGTGGTCTTCTAGTTCCTGCGGCTTACCGAGGGCGATTAGTCTTCCTTTGTCGAGAACGGCGAAACGATCGCCAACCCTCCGTGCGCCATGCACGTCGTGTGTCACGATCACCATCGTGGTTTGACGTAATGCCTTCTGTTCAAGAAGGAGATCGTCAATTTCCGAAGCCGTGATCCTGTCCAAACCGCTGCTTGGCTCGTCGACGAGCAGGACATCCGGTTCGAGTACCAATGCGCGCGCGAGGCCAGCGCGCTTTCTCATCCCACCGGATAGCGCGCCCGGCAACTTGTGCTTGTCGCCTGCCAAGCCAACCTGTTTGAGTGCTCGATTGACGATTTCCTCAATCTCCGAATTCGACTTGCTCGTCAATCGACGGAGCGGCAATGCGAGATTGTCATGCAACGTATACGAGTCAAATAGCGCGGCGCTCTGAAACAGGAAACCTATCTTGCAGCGAGCCTGCGAGAGTTCCTTGCCCTCCAGGCGCGAGATGTGGTTGCCGGAGATGAAAATATCCCCGGCATCCGGCTTGATCAGTCCGATCATCAGCCTCAGTGTCACGCTCTTTCCAGTGCCGCTGCGGCCAAGCACACAGACTGCCTCACCGCGAGGTACCGAAAAAGAGACCTCGGAGAGCACCTGCTTGCTTCCGAAGCTCTTCGATACCCCATCGAGCACAACTGCGGCCGGTATAGATTCCGTCATATCGCGCTCCCTGGAAACAACAGAAATATGATCTTGACCAAGATCACGTCCGCGAGGATGACAAGCAATGAACAAGTCACAACGCTATTTGTTGCCGCCTTCCCCACACCTTGTGTCCCTTCATTCATCGTGTAGCCGTAATACGATGAAACCGTTCCGATGATGAATCCAAAGACTGCTGTCTTCAGCGTGGGCGCAACGAAGTTCGACCACTCAACGCCCTTAAATGCACGCTCAATGAAGAGTTGCAGCGGCAGGTGGGACACGGCAGACTCTGAAAGGAAACCGCCGACCAGCCCGCAAGCATCCATGAAGACCGTTAACAATGGCAGGGCGATCACGCAGGCAACTACGCGAGGCACAACCAGGAATTTGAACGAATCCACCGATAGAACTTCGATGGCATCGATCTGTTCGGTCACTCGCAAGTTGGCTATCACAGCTCCTATGCCAGCTCCTACGCGACCGGCGACTAGTAGCGCCGCGACAAGAGGCCCAATCTCGACAAAGAAGGATAGAGACTGCACCCTTGGAATCAGCGCCGTCGCACCGAAAGCCACCAGAGTACTGCGGGTATGCAGAGTCATCACCACGCCGAGCGCCAGGCCCGATGAGGAGACGAGAGGCAGAGAGCGAACTCCCATCTCACCCAGCTGCGACCAAGTCTCGCCGAGTTCAAATGGACGCCGCCACAAGTTGGCTATCACGCGAATTCCAAAAAGCGTGACGTTCCCGATGAACTGGAGAAAACTTTTCAACGCGCCCCCCTACCGGACGTCGATAATGCAAGACAGCTATTGCCTTTGCTGTATGGCGCGCGTTCCGCATTGAAGACAATTTGCTGCATCACTCCCGCCCAAGTGTGCGATCAAGTTCAGCTCTAGCGATCGCCCGGTCCTTCTCGGCATCGAATAGTTGTGCCTGCGCCTCGGCCAACAGCGCCTCACTCTCGCGAAGTGCTGACGTGTTCGCCGTGCTTGAATGGACTTGATCTCCGGTGATGCGGAGGTTTTCGGTTGCGGCCTTAACTTGCCGTAGCGCCGCGTCCAATTCGCCCTGAGTGCGATTCAGTTTCCGAACTCCCTTTTCGATGTCGATGCGCACCTGACTTTCGGTGTGTTGGACATTTTCCCGTGCCTCTGAGACCTGCGCATGACGTTCCCGAACAAGTCCAATGCGCTTTCCAAACTCGGAGATTGTAAATTCAGATCGGAAGCCGACAATTTCGGTGTTGGTCGGCAAGAGCGGAGTTCCATTCTGATGAATGTTCTGCGCGAACCCAGTGACGTCCGGAATGTATTCCGCACGTGCGGCGTTCAGTCCCGCGCGAGATTTCTCAAGGGTGTGGCGCGCCGAGAGGAGGGATGGATTACGCTCCAGGGCTTCGGATTCAAGGTCTTGAACGGAAGCTGATATTCCGGGAGAGACTCCAGGGGTTGACTGCGCCTGCTCTTCCTCCGGCTCGACCAGTGTGAAATCGGTGTTCAACGGCAGACCGAGCAGGTCGTTGAATTGGATGCTCATGTCATCAATTGCATCTTCCACCGCGCCGAGCGCATGCCGCTCGGTTGCCAGTTGAGCTTCGCCCTCCAGGGCCTTCGCTTCGAGAACAACCCCCGAGGCGACACCTGTTCTCGCCTCATCCAGGGCTTGCTCTCCAGCCTGGACCCGCAGTTCCAGCGCGTGTTTCTGCCGCTGTGCCGAAAGGAGTCCGTAATACAAGGTTTTTGCGTTGAGCGCGACTTCGTCGCGGGCCTGCTGAAAATCAGCATGCGCGCCGGCCGCATCCGCGCGAGCCACGGAGACGCCCGCATGGATCTTGAACATCTGGGTTATCGGCTGCGCCGCCACGGTTGTGGTGATGAATGCATCCTGTTTGCCAACCTTGATGTCAACGTTGTTGTTTGGGATGGGTCCCGTAGTTGCGTAAGAGCCGAGTGCGCCCTTATCGATGGTAAGGAATTCAGACTGGTTGAGGTGTGTTGCCGCGCTTTGATTGCTGATCACCGGGAAGTAATTTGCACGCGCCTGCGTCACTCGAGCATCTGCTTCTTTGGCTTTATCGCCCGCCATCTTCACCAGCGAGTTCTGCTTGCCGGCAAGCTGAAGCGCCTCGTCGAGCGTGATGAGCCTGGATTGTGCTTGCGATGATGCAGCGAACAAGAAAAGAAGAAGGAGCGGCGTGATGATTGTCGCGTTTCGAATACGCCTGCTTTGCATGACGACAAAAAGAACCGGAATCGCCACAAGAGTAAACACCATAGACCCAACCAGGCCGAAGGCGATGACGCTGGCCATGGGAGACCACATGCTCGATCCTGAAATAATCATCGGGACAACTCCTACCGCGGCCGCCATTGAAGTAAGAAAGATCGGGCGCAATCGGCGTTCGCCGGCCTCGAGTGCGGCTTGATCCAGAGGGACTCCATCCCTCATGCGCTGGTGAATGTAATCGACGAGGATAATCGCGTTTCTGACGACCAGTCCGCCCACGCTAATGAGGCCAATGAAGGCTGTAAATCCGAACGTATTGCGCGTCAGGAAGAGGCCGAGGGCAGCTCCTGGGACCGCGAGAGGCAGTGCAGTCATGATAATGATCGGGTCCAAGAGATTACGGAACTGAATGAGAAGAATCAGGAAGATCAGCATGATGGCGGCCGCCAGCACGTATTTCATCTCGCCGAATGTCTCCTGCTGAATCTCGGATTCTCCGCCGTAGGCGATCTTGTAGCCGGGCGGCAGGGGCATGGCGTCCACCTGCTTGCGAGTCTGTTTCAGAATATTGCTGGCCAATTGTCCATGGGCGGGAAAGGCACGAACGGTAAGGGTGCGTACGCCGTTTCTGCGCACGATTCTCCCCGGCTGCCATTCCGGATTCAGTGTTGCGACGGCATCCACTGGGACCCTGGTTCCGGTGACCGGCGAAGTCACGTACATATCATTCACCGACCGGAAGTTGTCCCTCTGTGCAGGATCCAACCGCAACAGAACGTCGAGTTTACGATCCCCTTCCCAAGCGGTGGTCGCGGGCAAGCCCTCGAACCCGGCGGCAAGTTCCTGGGAGATCATCTGATTGCTCAGACCCAGACGATTCGCCACCTCTTCGCGCACGTGCACGCCAGCCTCAAGAACCTCTTCGTGCCAGTCGGTATTGATGTAGGTGGCGCCCGGCGTGTGCCGCAGCACGTCCTGCACGTTGTTCCCGATCGACTCGAGCGTCGCAGCATCTGGGCCCGAGATGCGGACCTCGACCGGGGACTCCATGCTGTCTCCCTGCTGGCACTCTTTGACGATCACCGTTGCCTCCGGGGCTACATCCGGGAGACTGTGCCGCAGTTGTTCGACCAGGGCGGGTGTCTTCTTCACGTTGTTTGTGTTCACCAGGATCTGAGCGTAGTTCGACGCGGGTATCTGGGGGTTGACGTTGTAGTAGAAACGGGGGAAGCTCGACCCGAGATAGCTGGCATATTCCTTTACCAGGGACTCGTGCGCAAGGACCGCCTCGATTCGGCGTGTAGTCGCGTCGGTGGTCTCGATCCGGGTCCCCTCGGGCAGCCAAACGTCGATGACGAACTGCTGTCGCTCAGCCATGGGAAACAGGTGTTGCGGCACGATGGACAAAAGACCCAGTCCGGCCAGAAAGGCGAGCACGGTGCCGACGAGAACGGACTTCTTGTGCTGCATCGCCTGGGCGATGATCACGTTATAGCCCTTTTGCATGTAATCGAGGAGGGAAAGTTTTTGAGGCTTGTTCGAACTCCCGTGGCTCTCCGTCTGCAGCCCGGTCCGAATAAAGCACTTCGCCATCATCGGAGTCAGGAACATCGCCACCAGATAGGAGATGGTCAGCGACAGCGCCACGGTGATGGGCAGGGCCCGGATAAACTCGCCCGTTGCTCCCGAGAGATAGAGCATCGGGGCAAACGCCGCAATGATGGCCAAAGTTGCAGCCAAGACCGGAACGGCCATCTCGCTCGCAGCCCGTTCCGCCGCTTCATCGATCGGAACCCCGTGATCGAGCAATTCAATATAGTTGTCGACGATGACGATGGCGTTATCGACCACCATGCCGAGCACGATGATCAGAGCGGCGATCGAGACCTGTTGAATCTCCACGTGGCATAACTGGAGTGTGCTGAAGGTCATGGCGATGGAAGTGGGGATTGCAATGGCTGCCACGAGCGCCACCCGGAGAGGCAGCAGAACGATCGTTACCAGGATCACGGCAATAATCGCGATGCCAAACTCCCTCATGAAGTCCTGGACGCGCTCATGCACCATCTCGGGCTGGTTGGCAACCAGATCGAGCTTGACGTCCGGCGGAAATCCGGCCTGAATGCTTGCCAGCTTGGCGTGCAGGTCTTTGCCGAGATCGTCGATATTATTGCCTTCGTGCATCTCAACCGAAAGCAGAATGGCGGGCTCGCCATTCATGCGCACATAGTTGTCCGGATCCTTATAGGTCCGGTGAACATTTGCCAGATCACGGATGTAGACCGGCTGGCCTGTTGTACGCGAGACGTCAACCATCATCTGGCGGATGTCGTCCTCGGTGTGAAGCCGATCGCCCGACTGAATTGGAACTTTGTTGTTGCCGTCCGAGACGCGGCCAGCATACTCGACGGTGTTGCGTCCCTGGAGAGCCTGCATCACCTGGAGCGGCGTGACCCCATACTGGGAGAGTTGAGCATTGGAGGAATCGACCTCGATGGCTTCCGGCTGGTCGCCGATGCGATGGATCTTCGATACCATCGGAAGAGTGCGAACACCGTCCTCAACTGTTCTCGCATAGTCTTTCAGCTCGCGATAGCCATACGAGCCGCCATGCACTGCGATCAGGACCGCAACCGTGTCACCGAAGTCCGAATCTACCATCGGACCCTGAACACCGGCAGGCAATTCCTGGGCCTTGAGCAGAGCCAGGTCGAGACGCAGCTTAGACCAGAACTGATCCGCATCCGTGACCGATTTGTTCAGTTCGACGTTGATGACCACCATTCCATTCCGAGTGGTCGAGTAGGTCTTCTCACGGCGGACTTCTTCGAAGTGAAACAGGTGTTCTTCGATCTTGCGCGTGACCTGGTCTTCAACTTCCTGGCTGGTTGCGCCTGGATACATGGCGGCAACGATGCCGGTTCGGATCGTAATCTTCGGATCCTCGCGGCGAGGCATTCTCACCATGGAATAGACGCCGAGGAGGAAGACCACTGCAGACAAGAACAGCGTTACCTGGGGAAAGCGGAGGGCAGCGCGGACCGGATTCATCGGCTGCCTCCTTCAATCTTCACCAGCGATCCCTCGCGAACATAATTCTGGCCGTCCACCACCACCTGCTCGTTGCCCGTGAGGCCGTTTCGGATCTCGACTTCGTTTCCGATCATTGCGCCGACGTCGACACGCCGTCCGTAAGCGCGGTTCTGGCCCGGAGTCACGAGGAAGACCTGCGCTACTCCGCGTGCATCCCGGACGATGGCGGAGCCAGGAATCGTGATGGCATTCACCTGGCTATCTCCGATCAGACGGGCATCGCTGACCATGCCGGCGAGCAATACGCGTGTCGGATTGGCAACAACGATCTTTGATACGTAGGTGCGCGAGGCGGGGTCGGATGCCGCAGCGATGGCTTCGATGCGCCCATCAAACTGCTGCCCGTTGAGTGAAGGAATAGAAACCACGGCGCGGTCGCCTACGCGTACTTTTCCTACTTCGGTCTCAGGAATTCCAACGCGCACTTTTACAGGGTCTAGATCAACGACAGAGATAACCGGAACACCGGGAGCGATCGTGACTCCCTCATCGATTTGGCGCATTCCAACAAAGCCCGAAATCGGAGCGCGCAACTGGCAATCGGCCAATCGCTTTTTCGCTTCTTGCATTTGCGCAGTTGCGGCGCTCAACTGCGCCGAGGCGGCTTGCTTGTCTTCGACACGCGTTCCGCTCTGAGCCATGTCGTAGCGTTGCTGCGACGCAAGAAACGCAGCTTCGATCTTGTGGAAGTCGTTGGCGGGCAGACTTTGGTGATCGTAGAGATACTTGAGACGCTGGTATTCGTCCTGAGCACGATCGAAATCGATCCTTGTCTGCTCCAACTCCTGATGCCTTAGCCCCGCTTTTGCTTTCAGGTTCTCGGCATTCGCTGCATCTGCTTCGCCCGCCGCAGCGTTGTACGCATTCCGGTAGTCCGTCGGGTCAAGATCCGCCAGGATCTGGCCCTTTGTCACCCGTTGGCCTTCCTCGACATAGACGTGTAATACACGGCCGCCAACCTGGAAGGCTGTTAATGCCGCAACATTTGCTTCAACCGATCCACTGACGGCAACCGATACAGGCTGCTGGACATGATGGGGAAGCTGCAGGCGCACGGGCACGGGCTGATCCGCAGCGACCTCCGGCTTCTGTTGACATCCAGCCAGAAGGACAACTGATGCGCAGACAACGGCAAGAGCCCGTTTAACGTGCGGAGACACAGTCTCACCAGAGCAGCAGAAAACATTCATCTCAGTACCTCTCACAAATTTAGGAGTGTTCCGACCTTGGTCCGGCCGTGGATGCCAAGCACCCTAATCTCGCATGCGTCTCTTGCACCTTTGCCATCGGGACTGAAGCTGTGGTCCTGTCCGGCACCGTGCCGAAGTGCTTACAACAGATAGCGGCCGACGCTCTTGCTTTTGCAGGTGCGATGCCAAACCCGAATAGACCGCTAATTGCCATAGAATGAGTTGGCGCGAAGAGCGATCTCGGGATGGAAGTTGTCGAGAGTCGCAACTGTCGATGCAAGTTCGACACTGAGAAGCGGCCGCTTATTGGGATTGCACCCCTTGTAGCCCGCGGGTTTAACACCAACGCTTACACCCGGATAAACCAATCAGAAGCGACTTGTGCAGGCACGCGGCGTTTTCGCAATTCACTTCACTGAAAGGTCAGCCCATTTCGGCGGGGTCGCCTATGCGCAGCCGTGTGCGTGACGGAGTCTGACCGAGAATGATTCGACGATCAGGTCTGTCAGAGCGCTCCTGATCCTGATCGCATGGTGGCCTCAATGCGAAATTATCTAATTTGAAAGACACTAACGGAAATCTGCTCGCCTCGTCGCAGAGTGTCTCTGACTCCTTGAATTGGTCCTGTCCATACAAAGGTTCTTTGACTTTCGCAACCGCTCCATGAAACACATGTCGAAACTGCCGTCGCCAATTTCGACAATCAGCACAAGACGTACTTAATCTCCTAGCCGATTCAATAACTTGCATTCGGAAGGTTTGGCACTCCGAGTGCCTATCCAGCTTCGATGGAAAGTCTGTCCTCACGACCTGACCTACAGCTCCAGAACGAGCGACTTCAGTTGCTCCTGGATTTGACTAACAGCATCACGTCAAATCTGGACCTTCGAGAGGTCCTCCGCGCTACCTCCGCCAATGCCCGGGAAAGGATGCTGAGCGATCTAGCCGGCATTGCATTGCCCGACGAGGCGTCGGGAAAATTCAGAATCTACGCGCTTGATCTTCCAGAAGGCCCAGGAATCGTCAGAGAGGGTATGCTGATCAGTTCCGTTGGGGCAGGAAGAACCGCGTTTGAGACTCTCAAGCCCACAATCGCAAACACCTCAAATCCTGACGACTTTTCCCCAGAGGAACAGGCGCACAATTCGCTTCTCACGGAACAAAAGACCGTTTGCAATATTCCGCTTGTAAGCCGCGGCCGCGCTCTGGGAATCCTGAGAGTCGGGCGAACGGCAGAGCGGCCATATGATGCGGACGAGATCGACTTTCTCCGCCTCATAGGCGGCCAGATTGCCATCGCAATCGAAAATGCCCTTGCCTATGAAGAGATTACCCGGCTGAAAGACAAGCTCGCCGAGGAGAAGCTTTATCTCGAGGAAGAATTCCGCAGCGAGATGGGTTTCGAGCGGATCATCGGCAGCAGCCCAGCGCTCAGGCACGTTTTGCAGATGGTCGAAACCGTCGCTCCCAGCGATTCCACTGTTCTTTTGCTTGGCGAAACCGGCACAGGAAAAGAATTGATCGCCCGCGCCATTCACGAACGCAGCCGGCGCAAAGACCGCACGTTTGTGAAGTTGAACTGCGCCGCCATCCCTACTGGGCTTCTCGAGAGCGAACTTTTCGGGCATGAGAAGGGCGCATTTACGGGCGCGATCAGCCAGAAGGTCGGGCGCATGGAACTCGCTGATCAAGGCACGCTGTTCCTCGACGAAGTGGGTGATATTCCACCTGAAATCCAACCAAAATTACTGCGCGTCCTGCAGGAGCGGGAATTTGAACGCCTTGGCAGCACGCATACGCGCAAAGTAAATGTGCGGATTGTGGCGGCCACCAACCGCAATCTCGAAGAGATGGTTGCCGACCGCGAGTTCCGGAACGATCTGTATTACCGCTTGAACGTATTTCCCATCCGCATTCCACCCCTTAGAGATCGCAGAGAGGACATTCCGCTGCTCGTAGGCTACTTTGTGCAGAAATGCGCGAAGCAAATGCAGAAACGCATCGAATCGGTTCCGGTATCCGTGATGAAGGGGCTTACTGCATGGGAGTGGCCCGGCAATATCCGCGAACTCGAGAACTTCGTCGAGCGTGCCGTCATCCTGACCCGCGGAAAGTCGCTCGAGGCCCCGCTTGCTGAGCTCCTTAGCAGGTCCCAAAAGAACAAACATGTGCCGTTCTCAGCTCAACCTGCGCAGGCCTCAGCACCAAGAGCGGAAGACGATATTGCACGAATCGTCAGGGAGACGGTTGCTTCGATGAAAGGCAAGGGCGCTGAGAGCGAACATGCCAAGAAGCAGCACGATGAGATCGTTCGCGTACTGACCGAATGCAAAGGCCGGGTTGGAGGCACCGAGGGAGCAGCGGCACGCATGGGGATCAGTCGCACAACCCTCATCTCCCGTATGAAGAGGCTTGAAATCAACCCCTACGATTATGCCTGAGCCCGCATTCTCCAGCGCCGGCTGAACAGGTTCGCAATCATTCATGCCACTAAGCCGTGATAAGGATCACGTCGCGCGAACTGCTCCGGCTGTATTGTCATCAACACTTTCGACTCTGAATCGGCAAGATATCCTCAAATTACTGAAAATACATACGATAAGTCTCCCCCACATTTGGCACGGCGATTGCTGTTAGACGGGGGGAGCTAGAAATGCTCAAGATTTCCATTATCGAGAATGATCGCAAGCGGCAAGTGGTTCTGGAAGGCAAACTGGTTGCGCCATGGACCAACGAGTTGAAGAACTTCGGCGAGGAAACTCTTTCTGATGGCGACAATCGTGAACTCATCATCGATTTGCGGAGTGTAACCGCACTAAGTGCTGAGGGGGAAGATGTGTTGCTGATCCTAGCGGACCAGGGCGCACGGTTCCGTGTCAGTGGAGTCTTTATGCGGCAGGTCGTGAAACAACTGGCTCGACGATCCCGGCTCGCGAAAGGAACAAGCGTAAGTAAAAAAGCGTGATGGTGGTCGAGGCAGGGGCGAAGACGCACGCGGGAGGATAGACATGAATGTTCTCGGGTGGATTCAGGTTGTGCTTGGTTTGCTCGCCATCGGTTCCGGCGCAATAGTGCTGCGCGGAGTTCTGAGGGTTGCGCTGAACGGTAGTCGGGTAATCCGGTTTTTGGAATATAGCCTGATTGCAAGTGTTGCCGGCCTTCTTCCTATAACAGGTCACCTCTCGCCGACTCAGGGAATCTGCATGCTGTCGGTCTACTGTGTGGCAGCCGTCGTCCTTGCATGGCGCAAGTTCCACCTTGCTGGCCGGTGGCGCCCGATCTTCGCTTTCTTCATTGTGGCTGTTCTCTATCTGAATGTTGTTTCCGTGTCGATTCAGTTGCTCAATCACTCTCCTTTGTTCGCAATGGCGGCATCGGAAGCCGGCGCGCACTTTGGGATCATACAATTCTTCCTCACCTCGGCTTTTGCGGTGCTGGGAGTGCTGGCAGTGAAAAGGTGTCACGCTCAGCGGACAATCTCACTCTGATCACCGCATCGGTTTCGACAGGTTAGCCCAAACGGAAAGAGCGAGAAACCAAAGCCAACTTGCACCGACAAGCCATCTCTCTACTTTGTTGTCTCGATTTGCGCCGGGTCGGAGTTCGCTCGAGTCTTCGATGTGGCTAGGCATCGTGCGTGTCGAGCATGTTTCGCCAGTTTCGACAACTCACCAAATAGGCCTCATGCAGTCTGCTTACCGAATCAACAACTTGCAGGCCAGGCTCGTTTGGCAATTCGGATGCATCTCCTGAAGTCGCGAAGGTAAAACACGGAGGGTGACAGTCTATGCCCTCTTCGCATGCGTCACGGAGAAGAAATGAAAACCGCACTCCAGTTCCACAGCGATCAGTTCAAGTTAATCGAAGAGGATACGTTCGCGACCACAGACGATTTCCAGAGGTTATTCGCAAAAGAAATGACCGGCCTCTTTCGTTTGTCGCTGCTACTTACTGCCGATGCCGAGAAGGCCGAATGCTGTCTCATCCGTGCCATGAGGGAGTGCCTGGTCATCAGCACCGTTTCAAAAAAGTGGGCTCTTAACTGGGCCCGCCGGATGGTGGTCCGCAACGCAATCTGCTTGGTTGAAGACACGGAAAGCACGATTCCCAATGATACCTACAGCGAAGCAGGACCTGATTTCCATTTGCAACCCAGCGTGTATCGGATAGAAGCAAAGCAGGATGCTTCCGCGATTCTGACGTTGCCCGACTTTGACCGCCTGGTTTTTGTAATTTGCGTCCTTGAGCGGTATTCCATCATGGATTGTGCTCTCCTCCTAAGGAGATCGGCGAAAGATGTCAACGATGCGCGCGTGCGCGCGATCAACCATGTCGTTTCTGACGAAGAACGGAATCGTCACGAGTCCGCCACAACAAGTCCTTACGGGGCTTGCAGCAGTAACTTAGGAGAGCTCGATGACTCATGTGGGTCACTTTTTGACTAGCCATCCACTCGGATTGCTGGCCGTCACTATCCTCCTCGAGCAGGTAGGGATACCGATTGCCGGTGCTCCGCTGTTGCTGTTGATCGGAGCCCTCGCAGGAAGCGAAAGCGTGAGTATGCCTCTGGCAGTGCTTGTGGCGGTCTCAGCGTCCGTTTTTGTTGACTGCGCCTTGTTCGACTTGGGACGCAGCCGCAAAACGAATCCAGCTGGCGCTTTCAAGCACCTGCAAGCGGTAGATGCGGGCTCCTTTCGCATCGGTCACCTGTTCACCCATCGCGCCGGCTTGGCTATGTTTGTGACTCGCTTCCTTCCCGGGCCCAATCTGGCCGCGGCTCTCGCCGGTCTCTCTGGATTCTCCAGGCTGCGATTCGTGGTGCTGGACATAGTCTCTTCAGGACTCTGGGCCTTTCTCTATCTTGCGGCCGGACGTTTCCTTCCGCGAGAACTCCGCGCATGGCTTTCCTCCACCATGAGCGCTTCACCCAGCCGCAGCATTTTCCTCGTTCTCGGATTCGCGGCCGCCATTATTGTCGTCCCTCGATTCTGGCGCTTCCTGTCCCATCGCCGGGCTTCCCGGCCTGAGGCGTCGGCTCCTATTGCTTCCGAAGCGTTCTCCTCTGAAACCTACCCTAACTCTGAGGTCGTGGGGACCGGGGAGGTGCAATGATGGCAAGTTCCTCGGCGTTCAACTTCGAAGCCACGCATTCCATCAACTTCCCGACTGATGGAGTCCGATATCGCGATGGGCAAATCGGCAGCAGCACCTTCGCGGCGATTCAAGATCCGCGAAGCATCAAAGTATTCGGGCAAACCGGAGCGCGTCATCCAATGCCTCCCGAGGACCACCTGCTTAATGAAGCAATGTCTGGAAACGCGCAGGCATTTTTCGAACTGTTCCAGCGATACAGCGGACCGCTCGAAAACACCATATTCAGGATTGTCCGAAACCGCCAGGACTCTGAGGATATAGTTCAAGAGACAATGCTCAGCGCGTGCAAGCATTTGAATGGTTTTCGAGGGAATTGCAAATTCTCCACCTGGATCACGAGGATAGGAATCAACAAATCGCTGATGCTGTTGCGAAAGAGAAAGGTACGCTCAGAGGGCTCGTTTTATCCAGCCCCATCCGAATCAAACAAAATCGAGGTACCGGAATATCCGGACGATTCGCCGAATCCTGAACAGATGTGTGCGAATAAGCAGATCTATGAACTTCTCCTGACGGCAGTCAGTGGGCTTCCGACTGACCTTCGTGGCATCTTTGAGCATTATTACCGAGAGGAATGTTCGCTTGAGGAGTCTGCCATTACTTTCGGTCTGACGGTAGCCGCCGCCAAATCGCGATTGGTGCGCGCCAGGCGTGCACTTCGTAGTTCTTTGAAGAGACGCAAGATCTCGCCTGCCGACGTTCTGATCTAAGGCGATGCATTTGCGAAATTGACGCAGCCTTTTCAATATTGATTTGATCGCCCCATGCCTTGGGATGCGACGAACCAACTGTTTGGGAAATGCGATTGAGAGTTGATTCAACATCTGAGATTAAAGCGCATAGGGTTCCGGTGAATCCGGCGTCGATTGCACTCAGCAAACTATCCAAGCAGCGCACACTAAGGCGCTAAAACAAGAAATGAGGAAAGTCCAAAATGAAATTGCTCGAGAAAACTGGAGAACTCACGGAATCACTGAGCGCCGAAGGCAAAGCACGCTCAACAGTCGCGGGAGCGCCGCTAACTACCGATGAACTAAACAAGATCGAGGCTCACTGGCGCGCGTGCAATTACCTGGCTCTAGGCATGATCTATCTCCAGGCCAATCCCCTGTTGCGTGAACCTCTGAAGCCCGAGCATATCAAGAGCCGCCTTCTCGGTCATTGGGGTTCGAGCCCCGGGCTTTCTTTCATCTACACCCATCTGAGTCGCGTTATACGAAAGCATGACGCTGAAATGATCTTTCTCGCGGGTCCCGGCCACGGCGCGCCAGGAGTGCTGGCTCCTATCTATCTGGAGGGCACCTACAGTGAAATCTATCCAGAAAAAAGCCAGGACGAAAAGGGCCTCCTGGAATTCTTTAAACAGTTCTCGTTTCCCGGCGGAATTGGCAGTCACTGTACGCCGGAGACTCCAGGGTCGATTCACGAAGGAGGTGAGCTGGGATATGTCCTTTCGCACGCCTGCGGAGCCGCGTTCGACAATCCCGACCTGATCGTTGGAGCCGTGGTGGGCGACGGAGAAGCGGAAACTGGCCCCTTGGCAACCTCATGGCATATCAGCAAGTTTCTGAATCCGATCCGCGACGGTGCTGTACTACCAATACTTCACCTTAATGGATATAAGATCAACAACCCCACTCTGCTGGCGCGGATCACTCACGAGGAACTGGAGGATCTGTTGCGGGGATATGGCTGGAACCCTTACTTCGTCGAGGGTTCCGAACACGACAGCATGCACCAGGCAATGGCCGCAACACTCGAGCGTTGCCTTGAGGAGATCAGGACACATCAGGAAGAGTGCCGGAAGACCGGCATTGCGACCCGGCCGCGCTGGCCCATGATAGTTCTGCGATCGCCGAAGGGTTGGGGTGCGCCGGGGGAGGTTGACGGGCAGCGGATTGAAGCCTTTTGGCGTTCGCATCAGGTTCCGCTGGCGGACGTTAAGACCAACCCGCAACGTTTGCGAATTCTGGAAGACTGGATGCGTTCGCTCAAGCCAGAAGAACTCTTCGACGAATCCGGGAGGCTCCGTCCGGAAATCACTGAAACTGCGCCTTCAGGCTCCAGGCGTATGAGCGCCAGCCCCCATGCAAATGGAGATCTCAGAAAGAAACTGCGCTTGCCCGACTTTCGCGATTATGCCGTTAAAATCGACCATCCTGGTACCACCGAAGTGGAGAACGTTCCGCCGCTCGGCAATTTTCTACGGGATGTCATGAAATCGAACATGAACAGCTTTCGGGTGTTCGGTCCCGACGAGAACACGTCCAACAAACTTGATGCAATCTATCAGGTTTCGAAGAAGTTCTGGATTGCTGAGATGTTCCCCGAGGACAGTAACGGTACAGAACTGGCTTCGGACGGACGCGTAATCGAAATGCTCAGCGAGCACACCATGGAAGGCATGCTCGAGGGCTACCTGCTTACCGGTCGCAATGGGTTTCTCTCATCCTATGAAGCATTCGTTCACGTGATCGACTCGATGTTTAATCAGCATGCCAAATGGTTGTCCATCTGCAATCAGTTGTCTTGGCGTCGCAAGATTGCGTCACTCAATCTTCTCATTACCTCAACGGTATGGCGTCAGGATCACAATGGCTTCACCCACCAGGATCCTGGATTCCTTGACGTGGTACTGAACAAGAGTGCGGCCGTCACCCGTATCTATCTACCACCCGACGTCAACTGTCTGTTGTCGGTAGCGGATCACTGCCTGCGTTCCGAGAACTACATCAACGTTGTTGTCTCGGACAAGCAGCGACATCTGCAGTTCCTGGATATCGATGCCGCTATTACACATTGCACGAAGGGCATCGGCATCTGGAATTGGGCCAGTAATGATGAAGGTAGTGAACCTGATGTTGTGTTTGCTGCGGCGGGCGACATCCCAACACAGGAAGCGCTGGCTGCAACAGTACTACTCAGGGATCACTTTCCCGACCTGAAGATTCGATTTATAAACGTGGTTGATTTGTTCAAGCTACAACCCAACTCAGAACATCCACATGGCTTGACGGATTCGGATTTCGATTCTCTGTTTACGGTAGACAAGCCAATCATCTTTAACTTCCATGGCTATCCCTGGTTGATTCACCGTCTCGCCTATCGCCGCACAAACCACCGGAACCTGCATGTGCGCGGCTACAAGGAGAAGGGCAACATCAACACGCCGATGGAACTGGCAATTAACAATCAGACGGACCGGTTCAGTCTCGCAATCGACGCAATTGACCGGATCCCGAGACTTCAAAGGGTCGGTGCCCATGCCAAAGAGGAATTCCGCGACAGCCAGATCGCATGCCGTCGCCATGCTTACGAGCACGGGATCGACAGCCCGGAAATCGCAGGTTGGAAGTGGCCTTACGAGAAGAAGTGAGGCCACGGACTCGGTCCTCATTGCCACGGATTGAATTCGCGGCATGCTTGCGGTTTTCAAGAATTGGTCGGAAGCGATCTCTGACGCCGTTGACGGAATCAATCGTGATCTCGGCAGACGATTTATCGAGATAGGCCACAAGCACAGCGCAGGTTCTGCGCAACATGGGGAATGCCCTCGGAGGATTCTCGGTCAAGTGATCCAGGAGATCATCAAGGTTCGTGATGCTTCCACCAGCCGTGGGCCATTCTCGGAAGAATCGCTGACGTCAGTAGCAATTGAACTACCAATCTGAAGGTCTTGCGCTTTCATAAGAGTGCCTTGTTCATCCAGCCCGGCTTCCAACACATCATCCGGCCCTGCGGCACGGATCATGTCAAGAACGCGCCAGAATTTTGAGGTCAGTTCGGCATCAATTTCTGAATTCGCGGTGGAAGAGAATTCGAGCCTAACCGTGAAAGTCTGAAACGAGAGATATCTGTGAGTAAACTTTGGCGGGTGGTCATTGTCGGAGGTGGTTTTGGCGGGCTTCGCGCCGCCCAGGCGCTAAGATCAGAGTTGGTAGATGTGACCTTGATTGATCGTCGCAATTACCACCTCTTTCAGCCCCTCCTGTACCAGGTTGCAACGGGGTCGCTCTCACCAGGGCAGATTTCGGCTCCGTTGCGAAGTGTGTTGAGCCGCCAAAAGAATACCCGTGTCCTCCTGGGTTCAGTCGAAGATGTTGCCCCCGATGCGAAACAGGTGCATCTCGCAGATGGCGCGGTTCTCCCCTACGATTCACTCATCGTCGCAACAGGCTCTCAGACTTCATACTTCGGGCACGACGAGTGGCAGGAATGGGCGCCCGGCCTGAAAAGCGTTGAAGAAGCCACAACGATCCGCCACAAGATTCTGTGTGCCTTCGAGGTCGCGGAGCGGATATCAGATCCCGTTCAACGCCATGCGTGGCTCACTTTTGTGATTGTGGGCGCCGGCCCAACCGGTGTGGAACTCGCGGGAGCCATTGGAGAGATTGCCCGCCAAACACTGAAGGATGACTTTCGCTCCATTTGTCCGGAAGAAGCCCAAATCATCTTGCTGAATGGAGCATCGCGCGTGCTCATGCCCTTTCCAGAAGATCTCGCAGAGAAGGCCACTCGAGCTCTCGCCAAGCTCGATGTCACCGTAAAGTGCGGCGCCATGGTAAAGGATATAAACAAGGAAGGACTGACCATCGAAGTCGACAAACACTTGGATCGCATAGAAGCCAGGACGGTGATCTGGGCAGGCGGTACTGCAGCTTCTTCGCTCGGACGAATCCTGGCCTGCCGCACGAATGCTGAAACTGACAAAGGAGGAAGAGTAAAAGTAAAACCTGACCTGACGATTCCGAATTATCCCGATATCTACGTAATCGGCGATCTCGCGTCCGCTGTAAATGCCGATGGAAAGCCCTTACCGAGCTTGGCGCAGGTGGCCATGCAGGGAGGGATCTATGCGGCCACAGCGATATTGAGGAAAGTGAACGATCAGCCGAAACTCCCTCCCTTTCATTACTCCGATAAAGGTTCTCTGGCGGTCATCGGACGCTGGGCAGCTGTGGCGAATGCCTTCGGGGCCCACCTCTCAGGCTTGGTGGCCTGGATCGTGTGGGCTTTCATACACCTCACGTACATTGTGACGTTCCAGAATCGCCTCTTGGTTTTCATCCAGTGGGCGATTCAGGACTTGACGTTCAGTCGTGGGGCGCGGCTTATTACCGGTGCTGCCCCCACGGATCTCAATTTCAATGAAGAGGTTGCTGTTAATTGCAGTGCACAGGTAGTCAAAGCCGAGACCGTTGTAGTGCCGCATTGAGCGGGCGAAGAAAGCTGTGAACCGTAGGGGGCTCTGAGAGCTTCAAACCGTTCAAGCAGGTTCTGACAGGTCGGACTGCACCACGAAGCTCTATCGGCAAACAAGATTATTACGCTCCTCCCAGAAAGTGCAGTTGATGATGGTCATGTACTGGCCCTCGATGATTGTCTACCGGTTAGATTCGCGGGACAGTTCGGCATCGTCCCCCTCACATATCAGCAATAAACACCAGTCAATTCTCGAAGGGTGTATTTTTGGGTGTATTTTGCCGATCTTATTTGTTATCTCTTGGATTAACAACGATTTATGGCGCGATATGAATCCCTCCCTCTCTTGAATCTAAACATAATTTACAGAAAACAAGCACTTTATGTCAGTTCCCTTTCGTCGCTTTAGTCGCCATTGTCGTGCCAATTCCGCCCATTTCCCTCCATTTGCACGACAACGGGGCGCCTGCACGACAACGACTTCGGTGGCTAAGTCTGCGTGGCCGAGTCGGGCAGCCCGGATTCGCCTGCGGACACCTTTCGCCTATTATTCGCCTATACTTCTCCCGTGCCCGGGAGGGCGAATTGGGATGGGCGAGATGCGACGTGCAACGGCTCGAGAAGAGGAGCAGCGCAGGACGGACAGGTTTGCGTCGACCCTGGTCATTGCCGCGTCTATCATCGCCGCTGTCCGTCTGGCCCGTGAGGACATCAGCCGCCCTTCCCCACGGCTGCGGTTCCTGCCCCATCATGCTTCACGCCCCCGCCGATCCTAATCACCAGCGCGAAGTCGGCCGAACT
>Ga0224554_1000337_pt1 | contig 41000 bp, 49 predicted proteins | sample 714S22024metaG_FD_180666 | JGI IMG/M metagenome (GOLD analysis project Ga0224554, IMG submission 180666) | Peat soil microbial communities from Stordalen Mire, Sweden - 717 S2 20-24 | ecosystem: Environmental > Terrestrial > Soil > Wetlands > Peat | place: Sweden: Norrbotten County, Stordalen... | reverse complement strand
TGAGAATATTCTATTTGCGGAAATCGCCTTTTTTATCGCGTATCTATTGGCTCCCATGTCTGCAACGGCATAAATGTCTTGCCTCGGTTTATGAACTAACCGCAAAAGCATCGACAATAAAAACGCCCCGCGATTTCCCGCGAGGCGTTTTTTTGTCCGGCAGAGTTAATTACGGCTTCGGCGTCGCGGGCGGGGGGGTGGGCGGCGTGCCGCCGTTGCCGTGACCGCCGCCGGAGTCAACGATGATGCGGGCGCGTTTCCACGCTTCATTGAAACGGTGTCCGGCATCCGTGCCGTCGAATTGCAAAACGAGGTCGTCCATGTCCGCCACCAGTTGCACAAGGGCGGCAACGTCGGTTTCCACTTCGCGCAGCAAGGCGCTCTTGTTGACGATCTGGCCGCGCGGCGTGTTCATGACTTTGCCAAACGCGGTGATGGCTGCGTCCAGCGTGGAAATGCGGGCGGCGGTCACGCCGCGCCCGGCGGCGGCGGGATCAGTGACGGCGGCATTGGCGAGGTTGAGGATGGCCGTGGCCTTGTCCAAAAGCGGCTGCTTGCGCAACCGCACGATGTCGGTCTTGGCCACGTCCACCTTGCCGAGATTGTCGAGGTCGCCGTTTTTCTTGTAATGATTGGCGAGCGCGCGGGCGAGGGTGAACGCCGCGTTTTCCAGCGCGGTTTCCGCCGCCGCACTGGCGTCGCCGCCGCCGCCGGTGGCCGCATCCGCCTGTGCCGCCAAAACGGTGACGTTGCCGTAATTGGTTTGCAAGGTGGCCATGTCCGTGCCGAAGTCGGCGGGCGGCTGGCCGGTCCAGACGGGTTTGTAATCGGTGCTGTTGGCGACGGTGATGCATGCGCCGACCATGTTCAATTGGTTTTGAATGCGGGAATTCATAATGTGGGTTGGTAATGGTTTGTGCCTGTTTCACCAATTCAGACAAGGGGAAATGGGTTGCGTTCAAATTCCAGAAAAAATCTCAAAACCCCAATGTTTTCGGGCATTTCTGGATGATTGGCGGCGTTGGATTGGCTGCAACCGCGCATTGCGCGATGGTTGATGCCAATTGCTTGAGTGTCAGTGGCGATTGCTTGGCTGTAAGTCCCGATTGCTTGACTGTCGGCGGCAATTGTTTGACTGTAAATGCCAATTGCTTGGCTGTCAGTGGCGATTGTTTGAACGTAAATGCCGATTGTTTGACTGTAACCCCCGATTGTCCGGCTGTCGGCGGCAATTGCTTGAAGGTAAATGCGGATTGTTTGGCGGTCAGTCCCGGCTGATGAATTGCCTGGGCGGGAAATCGTTCCGGCGGGTGTGGGTTTTTGGTTATGGCGTGCGAGTTAAGAATTCTATATCTTCGAGCCGCAAAAGTTTTACGGATTGGCCGCTGTATCGGCACGAAAAAGCCTTAACGATATGAAAAAATTGATTTATTTGTTTCCAATCTTCCTGCTCGCCGCGTTGCTGGCGGTTGCCGGCACGGGCTGTTCGGCCAAGGCCAAGCGGGAATATCATTTGAAGAAGGCCGACCAGTTTTACGACGCCGGGCAATTCGACCAGGCGGAGGCCGAGTATATGGACGCGCTCCGCAACGACCACGAAAACTTTCAGGCCATCAGCCGGCTGGGGGTCATTTATTTTGACGAGGGACGTTTGAAAAAAGCCGCGCCCTTCATCTTCAAAGGCTCCGGACTGGCGACCAACGACCTCGACCTGCACCTGAAGCTGGGGCTGATTTATTTCGCAGCCGGAAAAGTGAACGAGGCGCGCGACGAGGCGAATTTCGTCCTCGCCCGGAAACCGCAGGACGAGCAGGCGCCGCTGTTGCTGGCCGAAACGGCCATGACGCCGAAGGCAATCGCGGAAACGAAATCGCGCCTGCAATTATTGTCGCAAAAAGGCGACAGCCCGGGGCTGGAAGTGGCGCTGGGGACTTTTTCGCTGCGCGCGGGCGATTTGAAAACGGCGGAGACCGCCTTCAAGCGCGCGCAGGCGCTCAATCCAAAATCAAGCGCGCCGTGGTCGGCGCTCGGCGGCTTGTATCTGGCGCAAACGAACCTGGCGCAGGCGGAATCCGCGTTGAAAACGGCGGCGGACCTTGCCCCGGCGCGGTCGCAGGAAAAAGTGCAATACGCGGAGTTCAAAGCCCAGGCCGGCGACGTTGCGGCGGGCAAAAGCCTGCTGGAAGCAATGGTGAAAAACACGCCGGACTACATTCCCGCGTGGATGGCGCTGGTGAAAATCGCGGCGGCGGGGAAAAATTATGACGATTGCGCAAGCTTGCTGGGCAAGGTTTTGGCGCGCGACCCGGACAATTACGAGGCCATGCTGTCCAGCGCGCAGGTGCAACTGGCGCAGGGCAAGGCCGCCGACGCGACGGCGGCGTTGGAAAGATTGGCGGCAGTTTATCCGCAGGCTCCCGGCGCGTATTATCAACTGGCGGTTGCCTATTTGACGGGCAATGAAACTGAAAAAGCCATCGGCAGCCTGGGCCAGGTGGTGGCTTTGGATCCAAATTTTGCCGACGCCGCGTTGTTGCTGGCCGAATTGGAAATCAAAAAGGGCGATGTCAATCCGGCCATCATTTCGTTGAAGCAGTTCATCCAGCAGCATCCGCAAGTTGCACAGGCCAGATTGTTGCTGGCGGATGCTGATCGCGCGCAGGGAAATTTTGCGGATGCAATCGGGATTTACCGCGAGCTGGAAGCCGCGAATCCGAAAAGTTTTGAGATTCCGCTGCTGATGGGAACGGTTTTTCTCCAGCAAAAAAACAACGGCGCGGCGCGCACGGCGTTCACCCGGGCGCTGGCGCTGGCCCCGGATAATTTCGCGGTGGTCGAGCAGCTCGCGGATTTGGAGGTGGCGGAAAAACAATACGCGGCGGCGTTGCAACTGGTGCAGCCGCAGGTGGACAAAAATCCCAGGCTGGCCGCGCCGCGAATCCTCCAGGCGCAGATTTTCATGTCGCAGGGTGATGCGAAACCGGCGGAGGCCGTCTTGTTGAAGGCGGTTGAATTGCAGCCGGAGATTGAGTTGTCGCATCTGCTGCTCGCCCGGCTATTCATGGATTCCAGGCAGAATGAAAAAGCTCTGGCCGAACTGCAAATTGCGGCGGAAAAAAATCCGAAGGACACGACGCCGTTTTTATTCATCGGGATGATTCACAATGATGCGAAGGATTACCAGGCCGCGCGGGATGCTTACGAAAAGTTGCTGGCGATGGACCCGAAATTCAGCCCGGCGCTGAATAATCTGGCCTACCTCTATTCCGAATATCTGGGGGATCTCGACCGGGCGTATGATCTGGCGCAGCGAGCGCGGGCATTGCTCCCGAATGATCCGTCCACGGCGGACACGCTGGGCTGGATTCTTTGCAAGAAGGGGCAATACCTGTCGGCCGTGAGCCTGCTGCAAGCGGCGGCAGACCAGTTGCCGGGCGAACCGGAAGTGCAGTTTCATCTCGGCCGGGCGCGATATTTCTTGGGCGACGAAGATGCGGCGCGGTCGGCATTGCAACGCGCCCTGCAACCGGGCAAAGATTTTCGCGGCAAGGATGAAGGCAACGAATGCCTGGCGGTTTTGGCGATTGATGTCAAAACGGCCGGAGCCGATGCGCGCGCCAGTCTGGAAAAACGAGTGGCGGCACAGCCCGACGATTCGATTGCCCTGGTTCGTCTGGCCGGAATCTATCAGCGCGATGGCGCGGTGGACAAAGCCGTGGACACTTATGAATCGGCGCTGAAAGCCAATCCAAAAAATCTGGCGGTCTTGATCAACCTGACCCGGCTTTATTCCGCGAACAAAAATACACCAAAGGCTCTCGAACTGGCCAAGGCTGCTTATCAATTGGCCCCGGACAACACCGAAGTTTCCCATGCGTTGGGCCGTCTGGCTTATGAGACGGGTGATTACAAATTATCCTGGAATCTGCTCCGGGAAGTCGTCCGCAATGAATCCGGCAACCCGCAAGTCTTGTTTGATTTCGCCGAGGCTGCTTACGCCATGGGACAAGTGCCGGACGCCGAAGCGGCGATGCGCAACGCTTTACAAACCGGCAATGCCTTTTCAGGAGCCAGTGAAGCCAGACGATTCCTTAACATGACCGCGCTTGCGGCCAATCCTTCGCCGGCGGCAGCGGCAGCTCAAGCCGCAGAAATTCTGAAAACAGAACCCAATTACGTCCCGGCGCTCATGGTTTCAGGCCTTATCAGCGAGCAAAAAAATGATGCCGCCGCCGCCCGGCAGGCGTATCAAAAAATATTGGGCCAATACGCCGATTTTTCCCCGGCCCAGAAACGCGTGGCCATTCTCTGCGCGGAAAATGCCGGCAACGATCCGCAGGCTTATGAATTCGCAGCCAAAGCCCGCGCCGCATTTCCTGACGACCCGGAAGTTGCCAAAGCATTCGGGATCATCTTGTATCGGCAGGCGGATTACACGCAGGCAGAGAGATTGCTCAAAGGAAGCGCTGATAAAAGCGCCAGTGACTCCGAAATTTTCTATTATCTGGGGATGGCGCAATATCACCTTAAAGAAACTGCCGATTGCAAAAAAAACCTGCAACAGGCGTTGTCCCTCAATCTTTCCAACAAATTCACCCAAGAAACAAAACAGGTGCTGGCGGAACTGAAATAAGCGTCGGAAGTATTTACAATTCAAAATTATATCTTAAAGTGCTAAAATTAAGGTGGTTATTATAAATTCAATCTGTGTATCAACAAAATCCTGTTTCGGCAGTCGGATTGCTTTACGATTTCTTGTCTGCCACGTTTAATGTTTGAAAACTTTAATTATTTGTAAGTCATTTACAAACAGAAAATTATGAAATTTATAAAAGTCGTTTTTGCCGTTGGCATCACCCCTGCTTAAAGACTGTCAATACGGTGTAAAAACCGAAGCAAACAACAATAACATTTAGAAAAATATATGAAAAACAAATGGACAATAATGGCGGCGACAGTTGCGGCCTTGGTTGGTTTTAGTGCGAGTGTGCAGGCAGTTCCGGTCAATGGAACGATTTCATTCATCGGCGGTTCCACTGTAAATACCGGGAATCTGGGCACTGCGACGGCCATCACCGGCTACAGCAGCTTGAGCGTGTTGGGCGGCGCTGAAACGGGCAGCTATGGTGCCCTGAACGGCGGCGGGAATTTTGGCGGGACACTTACCTTTTCACCATTCAGTTTCACCGGTGGGGTGCTTAATCCGGCGTCTGTTTTGCTCTGGACAGTTACTTCCGGTGGAATTACCTACAGCTTTACGGCTACTTCGGTGGCGATTAACAGCCAAAGCTCCATCTTCTTGAACCTGACTGGCAGTGGCGTGGCCAGCATTACAGGTTATGGTTCTTCGAGTGGAACTTGGTCTATCACTGACACCACCCAGGGCGGGCCTATCTTCACTTTCGGAGCTTCGACAACGGTTCCCGATGGCGGCACAACCGTCATGCTGCTCGGCGCGGCTCTTGCTGGACTTTGCTTGTTCAGAAAGAAAGTGATGGCTTAATCAGTTCTTTCATTGTCCAAGTTTTTTTGTTTGGGGCAGGGATGGCATCCCTGCCCCAATTTTTTATGGCCGGCATGATTTCTTTGCTGCAATGCCAGCCGTTATTTAGGATTCTCTGAATCAAAATGAATAACGCAGTCATCCTTGCCTTTGCCGGAGCCTCTTTCAGCGGGGCTTTGGCTCTGGTGTTTGCGTGGTATGAGCGGCGTTCCATCGCCCACTTGTCTTTTGTGGCTGGGATGGCTGTGCTCGCGGTGGAAGGTGTTTTTGGCGGATTGACTGCCTCGGCAACCTTGCCGGATGAAATGGTTCACTGGCAGATTTGGCGGCTGCTGGCGATGTCCTTTCTGCCGGGCATCTGGCTGCTCTTCAGCTTGAGTTATGGCCGGGGAAACCACCGGGAATTTCTCATCCAATGGCGGTTTCTGCTGGGTGCGGCCTTCTTGATTCCGCTGATTCTGACCGGTTTTTTTCGTGACGGATTGATTGTCAAACTGGGGCCGGCAGAAACAGGCGATGCCTGGATTTTCCGCCTGGGAACCCCCGGTATTTTTCTCAATATTTTCTTTTTAGTCGGCGCGGTGTTCGTGCTGATGAATCTCGAGCGCACTTATCGCGCGGCGGTCGGGACGATGCGCTGGCGGATCAAGTTCATGGTTTTGGGGCTGGGCGTGTTGTTCGCGGTGCGGGCGTATATCAGCAGCCAGGTTTTGCTTTTTCACTCGGTCAACCTCTCGCTGCAAACCGTCAATTCGGTGGCGCTCATGGTGGCCTGCCTGCTGATTTTGCGTTCGCTTTTCCGTGCCGGACATTTCGACATGGACGTTTATCCTTCCCACTCGGTTCTGCACAACTCATTCACGGTTTTGCTGGCTGGGATTTATCTTTTGATCATGGGGGTGTTTGCCCGGGTCGTCACTTTTCTGGGCGGCGACACCACTTTTCCCCTGAAGGCGTTCGTCGTGCTGGTTGCCCTGGTGTTGCTGGCAATCCTGTTGCTGTCTGATCGGGTTCGTCTGCACACCAGACGCTTCATCAGCCGTCACTTTCAAAGGCCGCTATATGATTATCGCACGGTGTGGCGGAAGTTCACGGAAGGCACTGCTTCCTGCGTGAAGCAGGCAGAATTGTCTCACGCGGCGGTCAAATTGGTCACGGACATCTTCCAAGCCCTTTCGGTGAGCATCTGGCTGGTGGATGAAAAAAAGGAGAAATTAATTTTCGCCGCTTCAACATTTTTGTCCGAAAGCAAGGTCAGCGGGCTTAATCCGGAATCCGCCGCCGCGACCGAAGTGATCAACGCCCTGCGAAACCATCCCGACCCGGTTGACATTGATGTTTCAAAGGAAGGCTGGGCGGCGACGTTGCGGAAATGTCATCCCGACGAATTTCGCAAGGGCGGCAACCGCATCTGCGTGCCGCTCCTCGTCAACGGCGATGTCGTCGGCCTGTTGATTCTGGGCGACCGCGTCGGCGGCGTGCCGTTTTCTTTGCAGGATTTTGATCTGCTCAAATGCGTGGGTGACCAGATTGCGGCGAGCCTGCTCAAATTGCAGCTTTCCCAAAAACTTTTGCAGGCGAAGGAGCTTGAGGCATTTCAGACGATGTCCGCGTTTTTTGTGCACGACCTGAAAAATACCGCCTCGACGCTCAACCTGATGCTGCAAAATCTGCCGGTGCATTTTGACGACCCGGCGTTCCGCGAAGATGCGCTGCGCGGAGTTTCGAAGACCGTGACCCACATCAACCGCCTCATCGGGCGGCTCGGATTGATCCGGCATGAATTGCAAATCAAGGGCGTCGAATCCGACCTCAACGAAGTTGTCGCCAAATCCTTGGCCGGCTGGGAAGAAGTTTCGGGAATCAGCCTGAAAAAAAATCTTCGCCCTTTGCCGAAAATTTTTCTCGACCAGGAACAAATGGTCAAGGTCGTGACCAACCTGGTCATCAATTCGCGCGAGGCCATTTCAACCGGCGGGCAAGTCCGCATTGAGACAAATCAAAATAACGGATGGGCAATCCTCACCGTCGCAGACAACGGCTGCGGCATGAGCGCGGAATTTCTGAACCGTTCGTTGTTCCGTCCGTTTCAAACCACGAAAAAAACCGGGCTTGGCATCGGGATGTTTCAAAGTAAAATGATTGTGGAGGCGCACGGCGGACGCGTTGAGGTTGAAAGCGAGCCGGGCAAAGGCACAACCTTTCGGATACTTTTGCCGCTCCCGAAATAATCCAGATGAATCCAAAATTACTGATCGTTGACGACGACGAGGAAATCCGCACGCAGATGAAGTGGGCGCTGGCGAAGGATTACGAGATTTTGCAGGCGGAAGACCGCGCCAGCGCGGTTGAAGCCTTTCGTTCCAACCATCCCGCCGTGGTGCTGCTGGATTTGGGACTGCCGCCGAATCCCGGCAATCCCGAAGAAGGTTTGGCCACATTATCCGATTTGCTCGCCTTGGACCGCTCGGCAAAAATCATCATCATCACCGGGCAGGGCGAGAAAGAAATCGCCCTGCGCGCCATCGGGGCGGGGGCTTATGATTTTTTGAACAAGCCGGTGGAAATGGACGAGGTGAAATTTCTGTTGAAACGCTGCTTCCACGTCGCCCAGCTTGAAAAAGAATTTCGCGAGATGCAGCAATTGTTGCAGGGCGACGGCTTTGAAGGGATGCTCGGCAACAGCCCCGCCGTGCGGACGATTTTTGATTCCATCCGCAAAGTGGCCACGACCGACGCGCCGGTTTTGATCCTGGGCGAAAGCGGCACCGGAAAAGAAATGGCCGCGCGCGCGATTCATCAACGAAGCTCGCGCAAGGGCGGGCCGTTCGTGGCGATCAATTGCAGCGCGATTCCTGAAACGCTTTTGGAGAGCGAACTGTTCGGCCACGAAAAAGGCGCGTTCACCGGCGCCCATGCCCAGCGCAAGGGCCGCATTGAGTCGGCCACCGGCGGGACGCTTTTCCTCGACGAAATCGGGGAAATTCCGCTGCCGTTGCAGGTCAAGCTGCTGCGTTTTCTTCAGGAACAGTGCATTGAGCGTGTCGGTGGCCGGCAGGAAATCCAGATTGACGCGCGGGTGGTGGCCGCGACGAACGCCGATTTGAAAAAAGGCATGGCGGGCGGAACCTTCCGCGAAGATTTATTTTACCGGCTTTCAGTCGTGCAGATTGTGTTGCCGCCGTTGCGCGAACGGGAAAATGACATCCGCCTGCTCGCCCAATTTTTCCTCCAGCGGTTTGCCGCCCAAAATAACAAGTCCGGCCTGACGTTTGATCCGGAGGCGCTTCGCGCGCTGAACCGGCACACCTGGCCGGGCAACATCCGCGAGTTGGAAAATTGCGTGAAGCGGGCGGTGATCATGGCCGAAGGCAAGCGCCTGACCGCGCAAGACCTCGAACTGGCGGCCGCCGACCCGAACGCCAGCGTCACCACCTTGAAAGATGCGCGGGAAAATGTGGAGCGGGAAATGGTGCAGCAGGCGTTGCGAAAACATTCGGGCAAAATCACCGCCGCCGCCATTGAGCTGGGCGTCAGCCGCCCCACGCTTTACGAGTTGATGGAAAAACTCGGAATCGTCAGGGAGTAGAAAAAATCCAAATTCCGCGCGGAACCATCAAAACCACGAGAACCGTTCGGGGACGTGGACGATGTCGCCGGGTTTGAGGAAGAATTGCACGCCCGGTTTTCCATCCATCACTTCTTTCAAATTTAGGATGTAAGTGCGTTCGCGGCCGTCTTCGTAACGAATCACCCGCACGTCTTTCAAATTGGCTTTCGCATAATCAAAACCGCCCGCTTCCATGATGGCTTCCAGCACGGAAATCGGATGGTCGGCAACAACTTTTTGCGGGCGCAGCACCGCGCCGTCCACAAAGACCGGAATGGAGGAAGAAACCACGGCCACCGTCACTGCCTTGACGACCAGTTGGGAGGCATAAGCGTCGGACAATTTCTTTTCCAAGTCGGAAGGCGACAATCCGGCGGCGGTCATTTCCCCGACCAACTGCAGGGTTATTTTGCCGTCGCGGCGGATGGGCTGGGTGTTGTCCAGGTTGGGCGAACCCGGAAATGAGATTTTCAAAACGTCGCCCTCGCGCAAAATCAGCGACTCGGAATGGGGCGTTTCAGCAACAGGTTTCGGCGGAACCGTCGTGCAGCCGTTGGCCGCAATAAACAAAACCGCCAGCGCCAGCACCAGCGCAAAGAAAACCGGCGTGCGCGGTTGAAAGACAAAACCGCCCGCTGCCATCAAATTCTTTTTCATCGGTAATCCTAATGGTTGAAAGTTATCCTGCAAATAACGACTGTTGAAGTCTATAACGCGCCGGGCCGGTTCGTCAAAGAAGTTTTTGCCGATTTTGAAGCCGTCGTTGCTGAAACAATTCGCGCCGGAAATTTTTTCCATTAAACTTTTTCGCGTGCATCAAACGATTGTTCACACAATTGAGTCCAAAGGGCATTACGCGCCGTGGCTGTTTCTCGCGCTGTTCGTCGCGGCGTCGTTCCTGATGATCTGGCGGCTGGAGGTGTTGAGCGCCAAGGGCTTTGAAGGCACGGTGCTCGGCACGCTCGTCATGCCGTATTGCACCGGGCTGGGCAACCTCATCTTCGCCTTCATCATCGGCCGCAACGGCGGCAGCGGCGCGGATGTGATGACCAATTCGCTCGTCAACAACGTCACGAACATGACGCTCGTCCTCGGCCTGCCGGCGATTTTTTGGGGTATGCGCGTCCTGCCCAAAAAAAAACCGGCGCGCAAGAACGTGAAAGTGAGCGTGAACCTGTCGCTCAAGAAAAAACCCAACGCCGCCGCAAAAGCGCACGAGCTCAACCGGCTTTCGCTATTGCTCACGCTGACGGCGGTTCTATTTTTCACCGGCGCAGTCTGGGCGCTGGCGCGCAAAGGCGCTTTGAATTTCAACGACGGGCTGGTTTTGATCGGGCTGTTTCTGTTCTGGCAATGCTTCCACGTTTTTGACGTGCTCAAACACAACGTGCGGCAGGGAAAATCGCTGGGCTGGACGCTGCCCATTGATCTGGCGCTGCTCCTTGTCGGCGCCTACGCGATTTACATCAGCACCGACTGGCTCGTGAACTGGCTCTCGCACATCCACACCGGCTTCGTCAGCGCAAAACATCTCGGCTGGTTGAGCGGCTGGCTGATGGTCCTGCCGAACGCGATCCTCGCGCTGTATTACAGTTGGCGCGGCCAGCCGGAAACGGTCTATGCCTCGCAGGTCGGCGATGCACACGTCTCCATCCCGCTCTGCCTCGGCGTCTATGCCATGTATCACCCGATGTTCATGCCGCCGTTTTTTCATGCGGCGATGTTCATCCTGCTCGGCGCGACGCTGGTGCATTTTTTCTGCGTCGCGCTGTTCGGGCAATTGCCGCGCATCGTCGGCTGGGCGCTCGTCGCGGCCTACGGAATTTTTCTCTACAAGGGATTGCTCGGCTGAAATTTGCCGGACGGAGCGCGGGCTTCAGCCCGCTTCACCGTCCGCAATGGCAAGTCTCCGGAAATAACGAACGCTTTTGGTTTTCACGCTGGAGCAGCGTGAACGCCGCGCGCCGTTGACAACAAGGCGGCCAGTTATTTTTTGAAGAACTGCGTGTCGGAAGTGATCAGCAACGGACTCATCCGCAGCTTGTCGCCGATTTCTGCGAACGGCACCTGCGCGTTGAGCCATTTCGGATCCCTGGCGATCGCGTCCATCGTCTCGCGCGTGTTGTTGCAGATCAGATAAATTGCCGAACCCAAAACCATGAACGCCTCGAACCGCGTGCCGGTGCCGTGCCGCGCAAACGCAAAATCGCCCACGCCATAATTCGCGTCCAGCAGTTCCGCGCGCAACGAGCCGAGGTCGTTCGCGAAATTTTTCAGGAAATCGTCGTTGCGCGGGCCGACGTAGGCCAGCACGCGCGCCTTGTTTTCCGCCAGCGAGATCACCGCCCACTCGTCGAAAACGGTTTTGCCGTAATGCGCGTCCATCTGCGCCGCGCAGGTTTTGATCAGGCTTTTGACTTCATCCAGCGTCATAATTGGTTTGGAGAAAAGCAAGTTTGCCGCCGCGAAACAAGGGAATTCCACCGGTGTCCTAATCTTAATTCATAATCGTAATCTTAATCGGCCTGGAACGGATTATGATTAAGAACAAGATTAGGATTAGGACACGGACGGGAATTCCGCCGCCATCAAAATTTAACTTTGCCGATGGCGGAAATCCCATATTCTGCAACAAATCATGCAAGCGCCCGCCACGCCGCAAAATCCCACCGCACCCGCCGGGAACGGAAAATTTTTGTCGCTGGCATATTGGCTGTCCACGCTTCTGCTCGGCGCGATTTATTTTTCCACGCTCGTTGCCGTCGGCGTGAAATCAGATTCCAACTGGCCCGAAGCCGCGCTGCTCGTGCTCGCGGCCACCGGCACGCTTGCCGCGCTCGCCCGGCAATTGCCGTCGCAAAACGTCCTGCTCGCCGCCGGCATCATCGCGCTCATCGGCGGCGCGGCGCATTGGCTCGGCGCAAAGAGCGGAATTCCCTTCGGCTCGTTTTCATTTCTATTCGACAAGCTGCCGTGGGCCATGCCGCTGCTGTGGGTCGTCGCCGTTTTGAATTCGCGCGGCGTCGCGCGGCTGATTTTGCGGCCGTGGCGGAAAATCCGCAGCTACGGCTTCTGGCTCATCGGGCTGACGGCGCTGTTCACGATGCTCTTTGACTGCGCGCTCGAACCGTTCGCCACGCACAGACATTACTGGCTCTGGACGTCGGCCGGTTACTCGCTGACGCCGCAGGGTGCGCCGGTTTCCAATTCCGTCGGCTGGTTCATCGTCACGCTGCTGATGCTCGCGTTTGCGACGCCCGTGATGGTCAACAAACAATTGAGCAAACGCAGCGCGCCGGATTTTCATCCGCTCGCGGTCTGGCTCGGCGGCGTTTTGCTGTTTGCAATTGGCGCGGCCATAAATGGGCTTTGGCCGGCCGTTGCCGTGGATGCCGTCATTGGAATTATCGCAACAATTTTTGCGGTTCGCGGCGGAAGGTGGTGAAATCTTTTAATTTCCAGTGCAGTGTTTCTCGAACTTGCTTAAAATATCGGCAAGTCAATTATATGAAACCATTTCATTATTTTACTGCACTTCTTATTTCCCTGTCACTATTTGGCTGCAAGCCGAAGGAAACGACACTTTCAGGGCAGATGTTCGTTGTCACTCGCGGCGCAGAAAACATAAAACTTGGCTTGGTTGAAGTGCAGTTGATTGAAAAAGATTCGGTGACGGAATTTATCCGAAACAAACAGGCCGCCATTGACGCAGAAATTGCAGCCCGACAGAGTGAATATGCAGCCGCTAAAAATGATGATGAAAAAGCCGCCAGTGATTTTAATAATTTCAAGACCAACAGCCCATTTTACAAATCAGATTTTGCCGAAATGAAAGCCAAACGCGAAGGCCTTTTGCTGGAACTTGATGGCATGACAAAGCAAATAGATGCAATAAACAAGGAAGGAACAAAACTGGCGACGGAGCTTGATGACATACTTCGCGCCTACGATAGTGCAGAAGAAGCAAGCGAATGGGACAATTATCTTTTGGCGGCAATGGACAAGGTAAATGAGCAAAAGAAATTTGCTAAAAAATGCGCCGAACTGAATCAATTGCTGCCCCAAAGCCGGGTCTTCGCCATGGCGCAGCATACACAAATCACTACCGATACCGTTGTGGATAATTCCTATTTCAATGCTGTTTCTGTTTACAGTTTGATGACGAGTGACATCATTACCGAAAGTTACACTGGAGACAAGAGCATCCTTCAAGAAAGAATTTTGAACATCGTAAAAATTATTATGGAATTCACCCTTATCGCAGACATGGGCAAAACAGATGGTTCCAAATTAGATGGTTCCAAATTTGTGGAAGACCAAACAACTAATATCATAGGCTGTTTCGGAGTGCCTTCGCCAAACAGTTTGCTTGGATTTGAAAGCCTTTCCCAAGCCCGCCATCAAAATCATAAAGATATTTTGCGCCTCTTTCAGCAGGAATTAAAAAAACAGGAAATCAACATAACCAAATCCGGGCCGATTCGTGCAAATGGCGAAAGCGAGGGATATGCGATGTCAGAAGCCAATACGCTCAAAGAGAGAATGGAAAAAATTACGAACGATGCAGAACAGCAAGGAAAGCCGTTGGCAGACAAACTTGAGGCAGCAGCATTAAGATTCAAAGCCGCCACTCTAAAAATCAGCGAGCCTTACCCGATTGCAGAAACATACTTTACTAATTTCTCGCCGGTCGTTATTAACAAAGCACTCACCGATGCAGACGGGAAATTTTCTCTTTCGTATCCCCGCGACAAAACTTTTGCCCTTTTTGCCAAAGCTGAACGTCTTGTTGGCGATAAAAAGGAAATATATTACTGGCTTGTAAGTGCGCCTCCCGACGGTGAAACGGCACAAATCTTTTTGAGCAATAATAACCTCATTACGGTTGATCCAGATGGCTATTTCAAAATCAAACCAAAGTTAGAACTTCAAGAATCTACGCCCTAAAACATTATGGCCTCCAAGTTTAAGATATTCTGGTATCGGAAAAGCGTGTTCGTTAAAAACGCCTTTCTATACAACTGCCGCGACAATGATCTCCAACGCAGCCTAAACGGTTGGATAAAGGAAGGGCAAATTGTGAGCGGTGCAACTGGCTATGTAATTGCCGAACATAACGTGCCGGGATTTGCGTTTGGGTTAACTGGAAAAATTGTTCCCTTCGAATCGAATTGGGATTGTAATTGGCAAGGTTTGATTTTGCCTTGCATGGCACACGAAGCCATTCCGAGCCATAAATCCTATTTGCGTCCCTATAATTATGTTGTTGCGCAATTACCTGACGAGGAGGCGGTGAAAATTGTCGTGAAAAACAAAGTTCCAGTTATCATCACACTGGATCAAAAACTTTATGTAAATTTGGAAATATTTTGGAGTTTTCAGAAACAGGACAAAAACCGTAGAGCGAAATTAATTTACTAATCACGTCTTCACCGCGCCTTTCGTGATCTTCAAACGCGCCACGCGCGGGCCGTCCATTTCTTCCACCCGCAATTCACACGCGCCATTGCATTTCCGCTTGTTTTCGTGCAGAGTAGCCCCATGACATTCAAACGCATCACTTGCGATCCCAAACGGATGAACGGCCAGCCGTGCGTCCGCCAGCTTCGCCTGACGGTGCGCCGCGTGGTGGAGGCCGTCGCCACTTATCCCGACCGCCGGGATTTGCAGCACGAGTTTCCAGAACTGGAGGCGGAGGACATCCGCGAGGCGCTTGCCTACGCGGCGGCCAATCTGGACGACAAGGTGATTGAACTGGCCACGGTGGGATGAAACTGCTGCTCGACCAAGGAACTCCACGCTCGGCGGCAACGATTCTTCGCCGTGCAGGTTTTGACGCGGTTCACACGGGCGAAATCGGCCTGGCCGAGGCGGAAGATTCTGAAATCATCCGTCGCGCCGCCCTTGAAGATCGCGTCGTGGTAACGCTCGATGCAGATTTCCATACGCACCTCGCCCTGACGCAAGCGCGCCATCCGTCAGTGATCCGCATCCGCATTGAAGGATTGCGTGCGGAGGAATTCAGCGCGCTGCTCCAAAATGTTTTGCATCAATGCACCGAGGATTTGAAATCCGGCGCGATGGTTTCGGTGAACGATTTTCAAATCCGCGTCCGCCGCCTGCCGGTTTTGTAAAGCAACTATAAAGGATTCCCGTGTGCTTTTGATTCGGCAATCTTCGTGATCTTCAAGCGCGCCACGCGCGGGCCGTCCATTTCTTCCACCCGCAGTTCACACGCGCCCGCCGCCAGCGTGTCGCCGGATTTCGGGAAGCCGCCGAATTTCTGCGTCACCCAGCCGCTCGCCGTCGCGATGCCCTCGTCATGTTCGACCGTGCCGATGATTTTTTCCAGCTCGTGCAACGGCAGCGTGCCGGCCACTTCCCAGACATTTTCACTGACGCGCGCGAGCTCGGATTTTTCCGAATCGAACTCGTCCTGGATCTGCCCGACGAGCGCCTCGAGCACGTTTTCCAGAGTCACGATGCCGGTCGTGCCGCCGTATTCATCCACGACCACGGCGAAATGCGATTTCCGTTCGAGAAACAATTGCAGCAATTTTTCCAGCCGCGCCGTTTCGGGAACGTAAATTAATTTTCGCGCGACGGGCAATAAATCCGTCGCCGTCCGCGCCTTATCGCGTAGTGCATACAAATCCTTGATGTGAACGACGCCGGGCGTCTTGTCCAGGTCGCCGCCTTCGTAAATCGGAAAACGCGAGTAGCGCGTCTTTTCCGCGAGCGCGAGACATTCCGTAATCGTCGCGTCGGCGTTGAACCCGATGATTTCGTGGCGCGGGCGCATGACTTCGCGCGCGGTGCGGTGGCGCAGGTCGAGCGCGTTCAAGATGATGTTGCGGCCCACGGCCGTGCCGCCCGCCGCGCTTTGCGCCGCCGAAAGCACCAGCCGCAATTCCTCCTCGGAATGGACGCTGTGAAATTCCGCCGTGGAAAATCCCAGCCGCTGCAAGACGAATTGCGACGAGCGGTGCAGCAGCCAGATGAACGGAAAAGAAATGCGATAAAACAAGTTCAACGGCCCGGCGGTCCACAGCGATACTTTCAGCGTGTGCCGGATGGCAATCGCCTTCGGCACGAGTTCGCCGACGACGATGAGCAGATAGCAGTTCACGAAAAATCCGACGCCGATGGCGATGCCGTTTTGCACATTTTCCGCCGTGATGTTCAGCACGACAAAAAGCGGAGCCAGCAAATCGCGGAACACCGGCGCGACCGCCACGCCGAGACCCATGCTGGCGAGCGTGATGCCGAATTGCGTGGCGCTGATGTAGGAATCTATGTGCGTGACGATGTGCCGCGCCATTTTCGCGCGGCGGTTGCCTTTGGCCACGAGCGCTTCGAGCTGTGTGTCGCGGATGCGGACGAGCGCAAGTTCTGCCGCGACAAAAAAAGCATTTAGCAGCACGAGGAAAACCACTGCGAGCAGCTTCAGGCCGTCATGGATGAGTTCGGTCCAGTTCACAATTTCACCTCGCCGAACATGAGTTTCAAAATGTCCTCCAGCGTCACGATGCCGGCTTCGCCGCCGTCGCGCGCGAGCACGATGGCCAGCCGCTGGCCCGCGCGCTGCATCCGGCGCAGCGCGATTTCCAGCCGCACGTCTTCTTCCATGAACAGCGCGGGCGTCATATGCATGGACGCGGGGTTCTGCGGATCGAGCACGGCGCTGAACATCAGGGTGTTGACCGCGAGCAGTCCCGCGATGCGGCGGCGGCCGTCGCGCGTTTCCCAGACCGGCAAGCGCGAGACATTTTTTTCGCGCGCGAGTTTCAAGGCGTCGCCAAACGGCGTGTCTTTTTCGACCGCCACCATTTTCGCGAGCGGGATGGCGATCTGGCCGACGGTATAATTCTGCAGGTCGAGCACGCGGTTGATCATCGCGCGCTCGTCGCTCGTGAGCGCCTGCGCGGATTCCTGCATGACCGCGCGCATCTCCTCGCGGTTGCCGAACAGCCGTCCGGTGAACACCCGCCCGCCGGTCCATTTCAAGATCGTCGTGGAGACGTCCGCGACGATCAAAACCAGCGGGCTTAACGCGAAATTCACGAACCGGAAAATCTTCGCCGCCGAGAGGCACAACGAATTCGGGTGCGCGCGGAACAGCATTTTCGGCAGCAGGTCGAAGAACGTGTAAAACAAGAAAACCGCCGCCGCAAAAATTCCGGCAGTCCAGCCGCGCTGTCCCGGCAGCCATTCGTGGATTTTTGCGAGCGCAAAACCCAGAATCAGAAAGTTCGCCAGCGTGTTGCCGACGAGGATCGTCCACAGGAATTTTTCCGGGTTTTCCAGAAATGTTTGCAGCAGCCTGGCCGACGGCTTGCCCGCGCGCGCGAGCCGCCGCACGCGCAGGCGGTTCAGCGCGAACACGCCCGCCTCCATGCCCGAAAGCATGAACGACAGCAGCAGGCACGCCGCCAGCACGATCCAGTTAAAAATATCTGGATTCATTTTATTCTTTGCACCAGCAATTCCCGCACGCGCCGTTCGTCCGCGAGTTGCGCGGTGAATTTCAAGTCGTGAAACGTCGCCGACGCGCCAGCCTCCGGCACGACGCCGAGCAGGTGCGTCAGCAGGCCGCCCATCGTCTCGACCCCCGCCACTTCGCCGAGCGCGGGAAATTCGCGGCGGAAATCGTCCAGCCGCATCGTGCCGTTCACGCGCCAGCGGCCCGGCGAAATTTTTTCCATCACGAAGCCTTCCGACTGCGCGGCGGTGCGGATTTTCCCGACCAGTTCGCCGAGGATGTCCTCCATCGTCACCAAACCCGCGACGCCGCCAAATTCATCCAGCACCACCGCCAGTCCGCGATGCTGCTTCTGCAAACTTTGAAAAAGCTGGAGCAGGTTCATCGTCTCCGGCACGAACGACGGGAATTCAATCACCTCCGACAAATCAATTTTCGGATCAAGCAGCAGCCCGCGCGTGTTCAAAATGCCGACAATCGTGTCCGGCGTTTCGTCATACATCGGCAGGCGGCGATGCTTGAATTTTTTCGCGGCAGTAATCATTTCCTCCACCGTCGCCTCGTCAGAAATGCACGCCATGCCCGTGCGCGGGCGCATCACGTCGCGCGCCGTGCGGCGGTCGAGGCTGATGATTTGCAGGATGATTTCCTTTTCCGATTCCGCGAGCGTGCCCTGCCGGTAGGCCATGTCGAGCAGTTCCTGATATTCCGCGTCCGTGAGCGCGGGCGCGCCGGCGGCGGCTTGCGTCGCGGATTTTTTCAGGAAAATTGAGTTCAACCCCTGCGCTGCGCGATACAGCGGCGTGCAGGTTTTTTGAAAAACCAAAAGCAGCCAGCTCACGCGCAAGGCCCAGCGCTCCGGCTTCCGCACCGCCAATGTTTTTGGAAAAACCTCGCAGACGATCAGCGTCAAGGCCAGCAGCGCGATCATCGTCAGCGCCAGCGCCCAGCCCGCGTCGAAGACCATGCGCAACGCGACGGCGAGCATGGCGGCGTTGGCGAACGTGTTGCCCAGCGCGAGCGTCGCCAGCAAATCCTGCGGACGTTCGAGCAGCCGCGCGACGATTTTGCCGCGCACCGGCTTTTTTTCGACGAGCTGCGCGACCTGCCATTTGCCGAGGGAAAAGAGCGCCGTTTCCGCCAGCGCGAAGAAGAAACTCGCGCCCGCGAAAATCAAGATCGCCGTCATCGCCAGCTCCATGCGCGGAGTGTGGAGGAAAATGGCTGGACGGAAAAGAGCAATCAGACCATAAATGCTCTAATAAACCTATGACTCAAGTGTCATTTAAGAATATGAAAAAGATAATTAGCGGTTTTCTCTTACTCGCAGTCACAACGTTCGTAGCCGACGCTCGTGGCATAAACGTTCGCACGTTCCAAGAGATGGAAAAAAAAGCGGATATTATTGTCGTCGCCAGGCCTGTCTCGACCACCGACACTGCCGAACGAACAATTCTTTCCAACATCGCTCCAGATGTTCATGTCGTTGGATTGTCATCAGTGTTTAAGGTTGTTTTCGTTTTGAAAGGCGACACCAATTTGACGAAACTGGTCGTGCATCATTATCGGCTCAAAAACACGGACGAGCGGATGGGGAATGCCCCCGATCTTGCCTCTTTCGAACCGAACGAATCCACCCGCTATTTGCAATTCTTGCAGCGCGAACCTGACGGTCGCTATGCACCGTTCGATCAGGTTGACCCGGCAGAGACTTCGATACTAAAGCTTAATGGCGCTGGATGGGACAAAATGAAATTCGAGGACTTTAAGGAATGGCTGGATGCCAAGAATTGGCTGAGGGAAAGTCCGTGGTTGCCGGGAGCCATGTCGCCGGTGATTACGCCGGAAGGCAGAGGCGAGGGCAGTCTTCATGAGGCGGCCATGAATGGCAAGTTGGAGAAGGCCAAGGCGCTGATCAAGGCCAACCCTGATCTGGTTAATAGCCAGGCAAGCTATGCAAACCAGACTCCTTTGGACCTAGCAGTGGAATTTGGCCACAACGATGTGGCAGAATTACTTCTGGCCAACAAGGCCGACGTCGAAGACAAGGCTCACGGCGTCTGGACACCTTTGCTTTATGCGGTGTTTGGGGGCCACAAGGACATGGTGGAACTGTTGCTGGAGCACAAGGCCGATGTCAATTATCAGGAGGACGCTGGCCGATCACCGTTGCATGTGGCGGCGGAAAATGGCTATACGGAGATCGCCGCTCTGCTGCTGGCCAATGGAGCCAACGTCAACGCCAAAACCAAAAGCCGCGAAGGAAGCCGCGAAGGTTATACGCCTTTGCATATTGCGGCGGTTCGTGGTGACAAAGACTTGGTTGACTTGCTCGTGGCAAACAAGGCCGAATACAACATTCAGGACGCAGCCGCAATTGGTGATTTAGAAAGGGTTAAAGCGATGCTCAAAGACGATCCTGATTTGGTTTTCAGCAGAGATTTCGGCGGCGATACAGCCTTGCATTGTGCGGTCATGCAAGGACGAACAGACATAGTTAAATTGCTGTTGGCAAACAAGGCTGAAGTCAATGTCATGGCCAATAACAGCGGCTGGACACCTTTGCACATGGCGGTATTTTCGGGTCACAAGGACATAGTGGAGTTGCTGTTAGCCGGAGGAGCAGATGTTAATGCCAGGTGCAAAGACGAGACGCCGTTGCGCTTCGCGGAATCGCTAAACCGCAAGGATATGGCGGACTTGCTGCGCCAGCACGGCGGCCTCGAATAAATCATTGAAAATTACGCCCATAATTCATCCTTCCAAAACCGCCGTGGCCGCCGCGTAATTTTCCGTATGGCTCAAGCTGACGAGCAGCCGCTGCGCGCCGCGCGCTTCAAACAGTTTTTTCCCATTGCCGTGCAACACCACAAACGGCTCGCCGGATTCCTTTTTGCAAATCTCGATGTCCTGCCAGCCCAGTTGCGCGCCGATGCCCGTGCCGAACGCCTTCGAGACCGCCTCCTTGGCCGCAAACCGCGCGGCGACGAACGGCGCGGGATTTTTGTGCGAGAGGCAATAGGCGATTTCGTCCGGCAGCAAAACCCGCTGCCCGAACCGTTCGCCAAATTTCTCCAGCGACGTTGTGATGCGCGCGACTTCGATGATGTCTATGCCGGTGCCGAGGATCATTTATGATTTACGATTTACGATTTACGATTGAGGCGCAAGGAAACTCGCGTAGGACGGGCGTCGCGCCTGTCTCACTTCAATTTCTTTCAATCGGAGACAGGCGCGACGCCTGTCCTACGAATTTCACCCTCGATAATCTTTCATCAACGCCAGCATTTCATGCACGGCTTTTTCCAAGCCCACAAAAACCGCGCGGCTGACGATGCTGTGGCCGATGTTCAGTTCCACCAGATGCGGCACGCGGAAAAGCGCGGGCAGATTTTCGCAATTCAATCCGTGCCCGGCGTTCACCTTCAAACCGAGCGCGTGCGCCTGCTGCGCGCCGGCAATCAGCCGTTGCAATTGGGTCGAGGGTCGAGGGTCGAGGGTCGAGGGCGAAGAATCTGGCTCTCGACTCCCGACCTTCGACCTTCGACTCGCTTCAAATTCTTCCGCGAACTGGCCGGTGTGCAGTTCAATAAACTGGCTGCCCGTTCGTGCCGCTGCGGCAATCTGCTTTTCGTCTGGCGCGATGAATAGGCTCACCTCGATGCCCGCGTCGTTCATTTTCATGCGCGTCTCGGTCAAAGATTTTTCGGCGGCGACGACATCAAGGCCGCCTTCCGTCGTCACTTCCAAACGCCGTTCGGGAACGAGGCAGACAATTTCCGGCCGCAATTTCAGCACGATGGCAATGATTTCCGGCGCATTGGCCATTTCCAGATTCAACCGCGTCTCGATTTTTTCGCGCAACTCCAAAACGTCGCGGTCCTGGATGTGCCGCCGGTCTTCGCGCAGGTGCGCGGTGATGCCGTGCGCGCCCGCCGCCTCGCACATCCGCGCGGCCTCGACGGGACCCGGCTCGCCGAATCCGCGCCCGCGATACCGCGCCTCGCGCAGGGTCGCGACGTGGTCAATGTTGACGCCGAGCTTGAGCATAAACCGGAAAAGTTTTTTCCATCGGAGGCTTTTCTGTGCCATAAGCAAAACGGTTTGGCAAATCCATTCACATTCTGATTGCGCCGCCGCCATGATTTCGGTTTTCATTCGCCGTGCCCAAACTGCGCGCATTCTTGAAATTCTGGCTGCCGGTGCTGTTTTGGATGGCGCTGATTTTTTCCGCGTCCGCCGATTCACATTCCGCCGAACACACGTCCCGCTTCTTTGTGCCGGTCCTGCGCTGGCTTTTTCCGCAAATGTCGCCGGCGCACATTGAAGAAATCCACCACCTCTTCCGCAAATGCGGACACCTGGCCGAATACGCCATCCTCGCGCTGCTGCTCTGGCGCGCGCTGCATGCCTCAAAAAATCATCTGCCGGCCTGGTCATGGCCGGAAGTCGGCGGAACATTGCTGATCGTTTTCATTTACGCCGCGAGCGATGAATTCCACCAAAGATTTGTGCCGACGCGGACGGCGCTGGTCTCCGACGTTTTCATTGACACGGCGGGCGGGGCCATCGGCCTGCTCGTGTTTTGGTTTTTCAGTCATTGGCGAAACCGCCGGCGGCAAAAGCAAAAATGAAACGTCCGCTGGCCGCCGTGGTTTCGTGTTACGCCGCCGGGCTGCTGCTCGCGGAAATTTTCCAGCCACCGCTCGTCGCGCTGTTTGCCGTTTCCTTTTTCGTCCTCGTCCTCATCCTCGTCCTCGAAAAATTCCGGCCAGTTTTAATCTGGCCGCTGCTTGCGCTCGCCGGCTGGACAAACCTGATCGTCCACACCGCCGTCATTTCGCCAAATGATTTGCGCGCAACCATTGGCACCAACGACGCGATTGTGTCCGTGCGCGGAACCCTGGTTGAAACGCCCAAGCTGAAAATATCCGAACGCGACGGTGAACCAGCCGAACACTCGCTCGCCCAAGTCCACGTCAGCGAATTGTGGCGCGGGGAAAATTGGACGCCCGCGCTTGGCGAAATCATCGTCACAACGCCATCCGCGCTGCCGGAAATTTTTTTCGCCGGGCAATCCGTTGAAATTTCGGGCGTCATCGCGCGCCCGCCGCCGCCGCTGGCCGAGGGGCTTTTCGACGACCGCGATTATTTGCAGACGCGCGGCATTTACTACCAGCTCAAGACTGAATCAACCAACGACTGGCAATTGCGCGCGCCAATTTTAATTACGCCGCCGCTCACCGGCCGTTTTTTGAACTGGTCGAAACGCACGCTCGCGCTCGGCCTGCCCGTGGAAGACGAGCCGCTGCGGCTTTTGTGGGCCATGACGCTCGGCTGGCGCACCGCCTTCACCGGCGACATCGGCGATCCATTTTTGCGCGCCGGCACGATGCACTTGTTCGCCATTGACGGCCTGCGCATCGCGCTGATCGCCGGGATGCTCGTCGCGCTGCTTCGCGTGCTGCAAGTCTCGCGCGCCTGGTGCGGCATCGTCGCGATTCCGGCCATCTGGTTTTACACCGCCGCGACCGGCTGGGAATCGTCCGCCATCCGCGCCTCGGTGATGATGACTATCGTCCTCGGCGGCTGGGCGTTGAAACGTCCGGGTGATTTGCTCAACTCCCTCGCCGCCGCCGCGTTCATCATTTTGCTCGCCGAACCGCGCCAGCTTTTTGAGGCGAGCTTCCAGCTTTCATTCTGCGTCATGCTCGTCATCGGGCTGCTGCTGCCGCGCATGAACAAAATTTCCGACGGACTGCTGCGCCACGACCCGCTTTTGCCGGATGACCTGGTTCCGAAATGGCGGCGCGCGTTCATTTCCATTGGGCGGCTGCTCGCGCGCTATTGCTCGCTCTCGTTCGCCGCGTGGATCGGCTCGATTCCGCTTTCGGCAAAATATTTCCACCTGTTCAGCCCCGTCTCGACGCTGGCGAACATCGTTGCCGTGCCGCTTGGCACGCTCGCGCTCATGTCAAATCTCGGCGCGCTCATTTGCGGAAACTGGTTTCCGTGGGCGACGGAACTGTTCAACCACAGCGCATGGTTTTTCATGTCGGCAATGACGGACGTGAGCGAATGGTTCACCACGATTCCCGGCTCGTATTTCTATGTCCCCGAACCGTCGTGGGCTTCCATCGTCATTTATTACGTCGTTCTCGTCGTGGCTTTGGGCGGCTGGCTGAAAACGCCGCGCCGGAAATTTGCCGGCGCGGCCGCCTTGGTTTTAATCGCCGTGATTTATCTTGGGCGCTGGGAAAATTCGCGCGGCGAAACGGAGCTGACCGTTTTGCCGCTCAACGGCGGCCACGCCGTCTTCGTGGACGCCGCCGGGCGAAAAAACGACTGGCTCGTGGATTGTGGAAATGAGGACGCCGTCAATTTCACGCTCAAAAATTTTCTCCGCGCGCAGGGCGTCAACCAAATTCCGCGCCTCGTTTTGACGGAAGGCGACGCGCTGAACACCGGCGGCGCGGAATCCCTCGACGCGCTTTTTGGCGTCGGCGAACTGTGGACGGGCGGCGTGAAGTTTCGTTCGGCGGCCTACCGCAACGCCATTGCCGAATTTGAAAAGCCGCCGTCGCGCCATGAGCTTTTCAACTGTGGCGAAACCAACGGCGTCTGGCAGGTTCTTTCGCCCGCCGCGACGAATAATTTTCCGCGCGCGGACGACAACGCGCTCGTGCTGCTCGGAAATTTTCACGGCGTCAGAATTTTGCTCCTGTCCGATCTGGGTCGCGAGGGGCAGGGCGCGCTGCTCGAACGCACGAACGATTTGCGCGCGGACATCGTCGTCGCCGGCCTGCCGGCCGAAGGCGAACCGCTTTGCGACGCGCTGCTGGCGGCGGTTCAGCCGAAGGTCATTGTCATTGCGGACTCGGAATTTCCGGCAGCCCGGCGCGCGGGCCGCGAGTTGAAGGCAAGATTGGAACAAACAAAAACGCCTGTGATTTACACGCGCTTTTCCGGCGCGGTAAAAATGGTCACGGATCAAGGCGGCTGGAAATTGCAAACGATGGACGGGCAGCATTTGGCGGCTCCGCTCATTCCCTGATCCGGTTTCAGAAGTTCATTTCCTCCGCGCGCGCCCTGGCGCTGTAATGACGCGCCGCGAAATACGAGCCGACCACCAGCGCTGCCGCGAGCGCCTGCGCCACCAGCGTCTGCACGGTCGGGAACACGGAGAACCACAGGCCCATCCAGCCGGGAATTATTTTTGCCAGCGAATCAATTTGCGTCGTGCGAATCCAGCCGGCCAGTTGCATTTCCTGCGCCTGTTCGCCGACCATCACCAGCAAAACGAAGCCGAGCATGATGCCGGTCAGCACGAGCATTTTCCGATACGGCAGTTTGCGGTGCGCCACAAACGTCAGCACCGCGACGATGCCCGTGAAGAACAATCCGAGCAGCGCGCCGAGCAAAACAATTTTCCCGCCCATTTGCAGATAATAAGTTTGCAGAAAAAGCACGACCTCGAAGCCTTCGCGGTAAAGCGACGCGAAGCCGAGCAGCACGAGTCCCCACATCAGCCGCCGTTGGGAGATTTCCGATTCATCCGCGCGGTTCAGCAGGTTTTTTTTGTTGCGGTTGTGCATCGCAATCCAGCCGCCCCAGTAAATTTTGTGGAAGAACCAGTTCATCACCACGAGCAGCACAACGACGGCGAGCAGTCCCGTGGCCGCCTGCAAGTTCAGCGCGGAAACGCTTTTCCCTAGGCTGGTGACAATTCCGACCGCGACAAACCAGGTGAGCAAAGTTCCGACGAACGCGCCCGCCGCGCCGATGATGATGGGACGGCGGCAGGATTGTTTCCCGCCGGTCATGCTGGCGATGATGGCGGCGAGCACGAGAATCGCCTCCAGACCTTCGCGGAAAACGAGCACGCCGATGTCGAGCGTGGCCGCCGCTGGGCTGGTGTTGGGCGCGGCGGGATTGGGATTGCCGCTGGCGGTGAGTCCCTGCCAGATCAAAATGCCGGCGACGATGAGCGCGGCGGCCGCGAGTAAAACCCGGAAGAAAGTGCGGGCCGGTTTCGCGATGGCAAGCGTCGTGTCGGGCATCATGCCAGATTCCTCACGCATGGCGCGCCCCGCAAATTAAAGTTCCCGGCTTCATTATTAACCGGCCACAAGCTAACATCCCGCAGGAATCCGGCTTGCGGTGGCTTGCTAAAAGTTTGCCCGGAATTGCGGCGACGACCATTGGTAGTGGCTCATCTAATGGGGCGAGCGTCCTCGCGAGCCGCGAGAACTGTTTGGCGCATATCGGCTCGCGAGGACGCTCGCCCCACCAATTCTATAATTGAGCCCACTACCCGACCATTGCCGCGCTTGCATTTTTTTGGAAAAAAGAATCTAATGGAACACCTAGTCGCGTGTCATATCTGAAACCGGCACGTTCTGCGGTCAAAAAACTTATGGCTGAATTCCAATTTTCCTGCCCGCAATGCGGACAGAACATCCAGTGCGACACGGGCTATGCGGGAACGCAAATCAATTGCCCCGTCTGCCGGCAGGCCATCGTTGTGCCGCAAATGCCGCGCGCCGCCACGCCGCCAGTTCCAGAAAAGTCGCGCACCTTACGAAATGTCTTGGTCATTACCGCAGCGGTGGTTGTGCTTGCCGGACTGGTCATCGGCGGCTGGTTTGGTTACTCGAAATACAAGGTTCGCGGCAATTCAGGCCAGATGTCATCAGGCCTGGTGGCGTTGTGGTCGGGCGAAGGCAATGCAATTGACAGCGTGGGCGGCAACAACGGGAAACTGGCGGGCAACGTCACTTATGCCAGCGGAAAGGTGGGACAGGCATTCGTGTTCGACGGCAAGATGAATGATTCAGTGAAGGTAGGCAATCCGGTTCAACTCCAATTGCAGGACTTTACCATCATGGCGTGGATCAAGCGGGACAACCTCCAGTCTGTGTCTGCTGATTTCCGCAACGGCGTCATCTTTGGCTACGGGGTTGGCGGATATGCTCTTTACCTTAATTCGGTTGGTCACCTGATATTAAGCAAACTCAATGTCCGTGGCGGTGAAATAAAGCCGTATGCGGCAATTAAAGACACCGATTGGCATCATTTGGCCGTTACCAAATCCGGGAGCACGGTGGTTTTCTATGTTGATGGCATTGCTCATTCCGCCCCGGTGTATGATTCGGAGTTTGTTTTTTCGACTGACGCGGCAATTGGAGCGGCCGGCGACAATTCCGGCGATAATTTTTTGGGGCTTATAGATGAAGTTGGCATTTACAACCGCGCGCTTTCGGCCTCGGAAATCCAGGCGCTTTACGAGCGTCAAAAATAGCGCCGGCCATGGTCTGGTTTCTCCGCGTTTGATTTTTAGTTTCCAAATCCCAATCCGTTTGGGCAGGATTCAGCGGCTTTCAGCAGCGGATTATGTATCACGGAAAAAAAATCGTCGTCGTCATGCCCGCCTATAACGCGGCGCAAACCGTCACCCAGACCGTTGACGAAGTTCATCAGCAGGACATCGTGGACGAAATCATCCTCGTGGACGACCGCAGCCGCGACAACACGGTGCAGGTGGCGTCGCAGTTGCTCGGCGTGCGCGTCCACGTCCACGAAAAAAACACCGGCTACGGCGGCAATCAAAAAACCTGCTACCGCCTCGCGCTCGAAGCCGGCGCGGACATCGTCATCATGGTCCACCCGGATTATCAATACACGCCCAAGCTGATTCCCGCGATGGCCTCGATGATCGCCAACGGCCTGCATCCGTGCGTGCTGGCCAGCCGCATTCTCGGCGGCTATTCGCTGCAAGGCGGGATGCCGTCGTGGAAATATGTGGCGAACCGTTTCCTGACGGCGGCGGAAAATTTTCTGCTCGGCGCGAAACTTTCGGAATACCACACCGGCTACCGCGCGTTCTCCAGGGAAATTTTGCAGACGCTCGACCTGTCAAAAAATTCCGACGACTTCGTGTTTGACAACCAGATGCTCGCGCAGATTTTCTGGCACGGCTTCACGATTGGCGAGGTGAGCTGCCCGACGAAATACTTCAAGGAGGCGTCGTCCATCAATTTCCGGCGCAGCGTGAAATATGGTTTCGGCTGCCTCAACGTCGGCCTGAAATTCCGGCTGGCCAAGCTGGGCCTGCTGCGGTCGGAACTGTTTCCGTCCCGCCGCGCGTGATTTTTCAAAGCGCAATCAAGCGGCGGGCAACAGCGCCTTGCGTCCGCGCGGCGTCTTGAAATTTTTTTCAGGAGCCTTTGCGCCCGCCAATTCCGGCGGTTCCGGCAGATAAAGATAACGCCCGCAATTTTCGCAAAGCTGCACGTCCTCGCCGTGCATCAGCGTCAACACCGCGCCGCGCGGCACGCGCATATGACAGGCGGTGCAGACCTCGTTGCGGACGGCGGCGACGCCCTTTTTGCCGCGCGCCACCAGGCGGTCGTAGTGTCCGAGGATCGGCGCCGGAATTTTGGCGCGCAATTCCGCGATTTGTTTTTTCATGTCCGGCCCGGCCTGTGCTTCAAATTCGAGCGATTGAAGTTTCAAAAGATCATTGATCGGTGCTTCCATAGTGGATGGAATTTAATTCCTTCCACGCCGCATGGCTTCCCGTCCTTTGTTATTTGCTTGGACAACATTTGTCCATGCCGCCGTGCGAAGATTTGACACGGAAAGAATTTAGGTTCAATTAGAGTTGCCCGTGAACGTAAAAGCGCCCAATCGAATTTTGCATGTGGACGGCGACAGTTTTTTTGCCAGTTGCGAAATCGCGCTGGCGAAGGACGAGGGAAAAGATCTGGAGCATTGTCCCGTGTGGGTCGGCGGCGGTCGGCGCGGCGACGGCATCGTCATTGCGGCGAACCGGCTGGCGAAAAAGTTTGGGATCAAGACCGGCATGGCGTGCTTCGAGGCGAAGCGGCTGTGTCCTCGCGGCGTGCTGTGTCGTCCGCAATACGACGAATATCGGCGGCTCTCGGCGGAAATGTTTCGCGTGCTCGAAGAATATGCGCCGACGCTCGTGCCGATTTCGATTGATGAAGGCTTTCTCGATTTCACGACGATGGACAAGCACGTCTGGCGCGACACGACGCCGGAAAAATATGTGAAGGAGATCTGCGCGCGGATCTGGCGCGAGGTGAAACTGCCCGTTTCCGCCGGACTCGCCAATTCTTCGCGGCTCGCCAAGCTCGCGACGGACGCGGCCAAGCCCGGCTTCATCGAGATCAAATCCGGCGACGAAAAAGAATTTTTGAAAGACCGCTGCGTGCGCGAACTTTCCGGCATCGGCAAAAACCGGCAGCGTTCGCTCGCGGCGCTCGGCGCGCTGACGTTCGGCCACGTCGCAAAACTGCCGTCACCGTTGCTCAAACAGAAATTCGGCATCTGGGGAACGCAGCTCTGGCTGTTTGCGAACGGATTGTGGAACGAGCCGCTGCTGCTCGAAGTGAAAGACCGCACGACGATTTCCAGCAACACCACGTTGCCTTACGACGAGCCGGATTACGAGGCGGCGCTGACGTTCACGTTGAGCGAGGCGACGCGGCTCGTCGGACAATTGCGCCGCGAGCAATTGCAGGCGCGCGAACTTTCGCTGACGATTCGCTTCAATGATTTTTCTGAAATCGGCGGCACGCATCGTTTTCGCGAGCCGCAATTTTTGAATTCGACTTTCAACGCGGCGCTGGAGGAAATTTTTCGCGGCGTCATGGGCGGGCAATTCAGACCCGTGCGGCAGATCCGCATCGCGTTCTGGAATCTGGCGCGGCTGGACACGCAGCCGACGTTGTGGGGTCGCACCGACGCGGAACGCTGGGGCGCGCTCGACGACGCATCGCACAAGTTGAATTCGCAGTTCGGCTCGACGGCGATCATGACCGGCGCGCAACTGGCGTTGCGCGAGATGGAGGACGCGTTCAAAAATCCGAAGGCGAAATGCCCGTTCGTGCCGCAGCGCGAGATGGTGAAAAAACTCTGGGGCACGGACGCCGACCCGCTGGCGCACAAGGGCGATTGGGAGAAACGTCTGGCGAAAGTCAGCAAGCAATTGCAGTTCCGGCACTAACTTTTTAGAGAAAATAACAGCGAAAGTTTTTCGGTCACTTCAAGTTCAAGATTTGGTGAAAGCTTTCCGAGTTCGCGCTGAATGATTTTTGTCGAGAGCGTGATCAATCGGTGCAAACGCAAAACTGAATTGACGCGCAAGCCGGTCGCTCGAAAATCTGGATGATTTGTTGGCAGCGCAATGTCCGTTGGCAGCAAACCAGAAATTTCGCTGCTCGTGATGAAAGCCACAACGACGTGGCGGTTTGTGCCGATTGGTTCGGTGAGGCAGACAGCCGGGCGAAGTTTCGTCGCGGAAAGGTCGTCGAACGGAAACGGCACGAGCACAACTTTACCGCGCGTCGTGGAAGGGTTTGCCATCGGTGGAGCGGTAGAGGTTTGGTTCGTCGCGCAGGAAATCGAAGGACGGATTTTTGGACGCGGCCCGCAGCCACGCGCCTTCATTCATGTCATCGTCTTCGTCGCCGTTTGCTTCGACAGTTGAAACAGAAACCTTCAGCGGCTGGTTCACCGGAAGTTTCACCGGCGAATCAGGCACGAGCACTTTGCCGTCGAAATGTGCCGTTAGCGTTGTCATACTTCATGAAAGTAGTTCTTTTGGCTGGCAAAGGCAAAGGAGAAAAATCTGGCCAAAGCCGGCAGGCAGCTTAAATTTCGGCATTGAAATTATGAAAACGAACAAACTGGCTCCGATTCATCCGGGCGAAATTTTGCGCGAGGAATTCATGAAGCCGCGCGAGCTGTCGCAGAACGCGCTGGCGCGGGCGCTGAATGTTCCGCCGCGCCGCATCAATGAAATCGTTTTGGAAAAGCGCGGCATCACGGCGGACACGGCGTTGCGGCTGGCGCGCTACTTTGGCACGACGGCGGAAATGTGGACGGGCTTGCAGGCGGATTACGATTTGCGCCTGGTGCGCTACGAAAAACAAAAACAAATCGAGCGCGACGTTGAGCCGATGATTTTGCAACCGGCGCTGGCGTGAAGTTTTAGTTCCGGCATTGAAGGCTACAATTGTTGATAAGTCATACAAAATAACTTTTGACATACTTTTGTATTTCAGTTTAACTTGTCGGCATGATTGCTACATTGAAACTGGATACCGTGAATTTCGGCACGAAAGGGCAGGTGGTCATTCCGCGCCGGTTGCGGAAAGAATTCGAGATTGAAGAAGGCACGAAAGCCACCGTGGTTTCCACGCCCGAAGGCATTTTGCTGAAACCCATCACCCGCTCCTATATCAAAAGCCTGCGCGGAAAATACAAGCATCTGCCCTTGATGGAAACGCTCAAGGAAATGAAGCGCGAGGAAAAAGACCGCTGATATGGCCACCAAGGTTTTGGATTCATGGGCGCTGATGGCCTACTTCAAGGACGAACCCGCCGGACCGGCGGTTGAGGAATTGATTGACAAGGCTCGCGCCGAAAAAGTCCGGCTGCTGCTGTCCGTCGTGAACTGGGGCGAAGTTTATTACGGCATGTGGCGCGCGGGCGGCAAGGAAGCGGCGGACTCGGCGGCGGAAGATTTGTCCCGGCTGCCGATTGAACTGGCGGATGCCGATCTGCATCTGGCGAAACAGGCCGCCATTTACAAAGCCACGAATAAAATGTCCTACGCCGACGCCTTTGCCGCCGCTCTGGCGAAAAGTAAAAATGCGGAACTCGTCACCGGCGATTCGGAATTCAAGTCGCTGGCAAAGGAAATTAAAATTGGCTGGCTGAAATAAAATCTATTTTGGAACTGCTGAAAATTGAATCGGCTCAAGTCTGCAAGTTTCGCGAAGCGAACCGCCGAGCGTGAACATTTTTGGTTGCCGGGCGAAATTGTAAAGCCGGTAGAGTTGGTAATGCTCGTTACGAGATTCGGAAACTCCAACTTCATTGCGCGATGCGAAAAATGGAGTCATCGCACCAAATCGGGTCGTCTTCACTTCAATCAGGCGGTCGCGGCCATCAAGTTCAAATGACGAAATGTCAAAACCAAGGCCGTCGCCTTGAGTGTTCGCAACGTGTTCAATCCGATTTGCCAAATCTTTCTTACCCGCCCGCCACAGACGTTGTTGTTCAAATTCAATGACGAGCTTTTCTCCGGCTTGTCCAAGCGAGCGGTTACGCGATTCGATTTCGAGATAATTTCGTCTGACGGGTTTGCGTATTGATGGAGGCTTGTCGTTCAACACTCGGCGTTCAGGTTCTTGCGTTGGCGGCTCGACAAGAATTGAAAGCACATCGTCAATGTGTGGAACTTCGCTGACTTCAGTTTCGACAGCAGCGGCAGCGGCTTGTTGAAGACTAACTGCTCCTGCAAGACGCTCTTCAATGATGTCACGCAAAAGTCCCTGATAATTTGCCAGCGGCTTGTAGCCGTCAACGTAAGGATAACCGAGTTCGATGAGCACCGCGCTGATGTTCTGATATTTGAATTCAATCGCGCCTTTGGTTCGCCCGTTGAGCAGTTTTTGAAGATTGCGGTTGTGCTCGGTCTTATTGAATGGTTCTCCACGAAGCTCCTTCGCCAACATATCGAAGTAATCCGATATTGTTGCTTCCGCTTCCTCGCGTGACCAGTCGTTTGCCATTTCAGTGCCAGGTTGCGCTTGTATTGGTTGCTCAATCAAGAATTTTTACTTTCGGAGAGACACGGATTTCACCGATTGGCACGGATTGAATTTGTGGAAATTCGTGTAATCTGTGTCCATGTCCGACATTTTCACCAAAGCGAAGCGTTCCGAAGTCATGTCGCGCGTGCGCTCGCGCGGGAACAAGGACACGGAAGTTGCGCTGGCAAAATTATTTCATCGGAACAAAATCACCGGCTGGCGGAAACAAATAGAAGTCAGAATTCAGAAGTCAGGAGTCAGAATTTTCAAAGTCAGGCCAGATTTTATTTTTTCAAAAATCAGGCTCGCGCTTTTTGTGGACGGTTGTTTCTGGCATGGCTGTCCAAAACACGGAACGCAACCGAAAGGCAACCGCGCGTTCTGGAAAAATAAATTCGCCCGCAACAAGGCGCGTGATGTTTTGGTGACGCGGACTTTGCGGTCGGCCAAGTGGCGCGTTCTTCGGATTTGGGAACACGATTTGCATCGAGCCACCAAGCGGCAGAACGAATTGCGTTTGGTTAAGCGGATTCAACGGTTTTTACAGGATTGAACCAACCTAAAATTCTTTCAAAAAGCGCTTGCGTTCTATTTTGCGTCTGATAGTTTACGCGCTCCTCGTCGCCCGTAAGGTCGCTTGGACAGCATGTTTGCGGACCGATAACTGATTTCCCACAGAAACAGGATTGATGGCTCGCCGACTTCGAAGTTGCTGATAAAAAAACTTTTGCATTTATGCCCGTTAAACATTTTAGACCGCTAACGCCGTCCACGCGATACATCACGATCGCGGACTTTAGCGACATCACGAAGACGACGCCGGAGAAGTCGCTGGTCGTCACGCGCAAAAAGTCCGGTGGCCGCAACCACTACGGTCGCGTGACCGCGCGCGGCATCGGCGGCGGGCACAAGCAGAAAATCCGCATGGTGGATTTCAAGCGCAACAAGCACGGCGTGGAGGCGACGGTCACGGCGATTGAATACGATCCGATGCGCTCGGCGCGCCTGGCGCTGCTGGATTACACGGACGGCGAGAAACGTTACATCATCGCGCCGGTTGGCATTGCGGTCGGAAAAAGAATTTCAAGTGGTCCGACAGCGCCGCCGGAAATCGGCAACGCGCTTCCGCTCAAGGCGATTCCGGTCAGCACGGCGATTCATAATTTGGAAATCACTCCCGGTCGCGGCGGACAGATGGTTCGTTCAGCGGGCGGTTCGGCGACGTTGATGTCGCGTGATGAAGGTTACGCGCAAATTCGTTTGCCGTCGGGTGAAATCCGCAAGATCAACGAGGAGTGTTATGCGACGATCGGTCAGGTCGGCAACACAGAACACGAAAATATTATTTTAGGAAAGGCGGGTCGCACGCGGCATCGCGGTCATCGCGGCATCACGCGCGGTGTGGCGCGGAATCCGGTTGACCATCCGAACGGCGGCGGTCAGGGCAAATCCAAGGGCGGCGGCGGCTGGCAGGCGTTGGTGTCGCCGTGGGGCTTTGTCGCGAAGGGCGGCAAGACGCGCGCGAAATACAAAACCTCAAACCGTTTCATCGTTGTTCAACGCAACGGTCTGCCGATGAAAAATAAATAATTTATGGGACGTTCGATAAAAAAAGGTCCGTTCGTGGATTTCAGCCTGCTGGACAAAATCCAGAAGGCGAAGGCATCGAACCAGAAGACGCCGATCAAGACGTGGTCGCGCCGCTCGACGATCACGCCGGATTTTGTCGGCCTGACGTTCACCGTTCACAACGGCAAGATTTTCAACCCGGTGTTCGTCACCGAAAACATGGTGGGCCACAAGCTCGGCGAATTTTCGCTGACGCGCACATTCAAGAAACACGGCGCGCACACGGCCAAGGCGGAGGCCAAATAGTATTATGGAAGCTTTTGCAATAATGAAAAATGTGCCGATGTCCGCGCAGAAGATGCGCGAGGTCGTGCGGCAGGTGCAGGGACTCGGTGCGCTCGAGGCGATGGCGGTGCTGCAATTCGTTCCGCGCAAAGGCGCGCGGCTTGTCGCGAAGACCTTGAAGTCGGCCATCGCCAACGCGGAGAACAACAACAAGCTCAAGCCGGAATCGTTGCGCGTGAAGGAAGCGGTTGCCGGAACAGCGACGACGCTGAAACGTTTTCAACCGAAGGCGCGCGGTTCTGCCGGACCGATTCTCAAGCGCCGTTGTCATATTAAAATCACCGTTTCGGACGAGAAATAATCCCATGGGCCAAAAAACAAATCCAATCGGTCTGCGCGTCGCGGTCAACAAGGACTGGCGCTCGAAGTGGTATGCCAACAAAAAAGAATTTGGCGCGCTGCTGACCGAAGACCGCAAGATCCGCGACTTTCTCAAAAAGAAACTCGAAGGCGCATCGGTGCCGAAAATTTTGATCGAACGCGCGACGAGCCGCTGCCGCGTGACGATTATGACGGCGCGTCCCGGAGTTGTCATTGGCCGCAAGGGTTCGGAAATTGACAAGCTCAAGGAAGATTTGAGCAAGATGACCGGCAAGGAAGTTTATGTGGACATCGTCGAGGTGAAAACGCCGGAACTCGACGCGCAGCTCGTCGCGGAAAACATCGCGTTGCAGCTTGAACGCCGTGTGTCGTTCCGCCGCGCGATGAAAAAAGCCCTGCAGACGGCGAAGGATTTCGGCGCGGAAGGCATCAAGATCCGCTGTGCCGGCCGTCTGGGCGGCGCGGAACTCGCGCGCACGGAATTGTATCACTGGGGTCGCGTGCCGTTGCACACGTTGCGCGCGGACATTGATTATGGTTTTGCGGAAGCGCTGACGGTCTATGGCAAGCTCGGCGTGAAATGCTGGATTTGCAAAGGCGACACCAAGCCCCAGAAAGCCGCCGCGCAAACAACAACATCACCGGCCGAAGCCGCCGCGAATTAAATTTTAGAAAAGATTTTTGTTATGGCAATGCAACCAGCAAGAGTGAAGTTTCGCAAGATGCACCGCGGCAGCCGCACGGGCACCGCACGCAGCGGCCACACGGTCGCGTTCGGCGAATACGGTTTGATGGCGCTGGAACGCTGCTGGATGGACGCGAAGCAGATCGAGTCCGCGCGCGTGGCGATCGCCCGCAACATGAAGCGTCACGGCAAGATGTGGATCCGCATTTTCCCGCAGAAATCGTTCACGAAGAAGCCGCTCGAAACGCGAATGGGCAAGGGCAAGGCGCCGCTCGAAGGCTGGGTGGCCGTGATCCGTCCGGCGAACGTCTTGTTTGAAGTGGACGGCGTGACGGAAGCGATTGCGCGTGAGTCCATGCGTTTGGCGGCAACAAAATTGCCGATCAAGACGAAATTTATTTCGAGACACAGTCATTGATGAAAATGGTAGGGCTGACCTGCTGGTCAGCCGGACGCGCGGCAGCGCGTCCCTACCAAAAAAGATTTTATGAAATTTGCAGAATCAAAAGACATGACGCTGGTCGAGTTGTCGGCCAAGAGCCGCGACCTGCGCCACGAGATGTTCAACCTGCGTTTGCAGCAGGCGAGCGCGCAGTTGGAAAAACCCGCGCGCCTGACGGTATTGCGCAAGGACATTGCGCGCATTGAAACCCGCATCTCACAACTGCGCAACAAGGCGGCAAAATAATCTGTATGGCTGAAACTGTAAAACAACCGGAAGCGAAACGCGGGAGCCGCAAGGAACGCGTCGGCGAAGTCGTCTCGAACAAAATGACCAAGACGATTGTCGTCCGCGTCGAGCGCCGTTTCCCGCACGCGCAATACAAGAAGATTGTCACGGCCTACAAGAAGTTTTACGCGCATGACGAAAAGGCCGAGGCCAAGATCGGCGACACGGTGCGCATCGAGGAAACCCGGCCGTTGTCGAAATTGAAGCGCTGGCGGCTGGTCGAGGTCGTTGAGCGCAATGAGCAGGAAACCGTGACGGCTTAAAATTTTTATGTTGCAAGTTCGTTCCAGTTTGGATGTCGCGGACAACACGGGCGCAAAAATCGCCTGGAACATCGGCGTGCTGGGCAAAAACCAGCGTTACGCCGGCATCGGCGACATCATCAAGGTTCACATCAAGGTCGCCGCGCCGGACGGCTCGGTGAAAAAGGGCGAGGTGCATGACGCCGTGATTGTGCGGACGCGCCAGATCATTCCGCGCGCCGACGGTTCATACCTGCGCTTTGACAACAATGCGTGCGTGATCATTGACAAGGAACTGAACCCGAAAGGCACGCGCATTTTTGGCCCCGTGGCGCGCGAGTTGCGCGACAAGAAGTTCATGAAGATCATCTCGCTCGCGCCGGAAGTGCTTTAATTATTTTATGAAGTTTCATGTGAAAAAAGGCGATGAAGTGGTCGTGCTGGCCGGCAAGGAAAAGGGCAAGCGCGGCAAGATCATCGCCGTGCTGCACAAAAAACAGCGCGTCATCGTCGAGGGTTTGCAGATGATCAAGCGGCACACGCGCAAGAGCCAGCAGCATCCGCAGGGCGCAATCGTCGAGCGCGAAGGCACGATCCACATCTCCAATGTGATGAAGGCCGGGCACGCGAAGCAGCCGGCGGAGGCGACCGCATAAATAATTTGTCACGGCAAAATCCGTGACGCATAAAAATGAAAGCCAGACTTTACGAAAAATACAAGGGCGAAATCGCCCCGGCGCTGAAGGAAAAGCGCAAATACACGAACGTCCACCAGATTCCGAAGCTGGTGAAGATCGTGGTCAACATGGGCGTGAGCGCGTCGCTGGAAAAGGGCGCGGTCGAGGATGCCGCGAAGGATTTGTCGCTGATCACCGGTCGCAAGCCGGCCATCAGCAAGTCGCGCCACAGCATCGCGCAGTTCAAGCTGCGCGAAAATATGCCGATCGGCTGCCGCGTGACGCTGCGCGCTGACGCGATGTATGAATTTTTCGACCGGCTGGTTGCGACGGCGCTGCCGCGCATCCGCGACTTCCGCGGATTGTCGCCGCGCAAGTTTGACGGCCGCGGTAATTACACGTTCGGCATCGGCGACCAGACGATTTTTCCCGAGATCGAACTGGACAAAATCAAGCGCCAGCAGGGCATGGACATCACGATTGTGACGAGCGCGCCGACGAACGAGGAAGCGCTGGACTTGCTGAAAATGATGGGTTTTCCGTTCGCGGAAAAATAATTTAATTTTATGGCCAAGAAAGCATGGAAAGAGCGCAACAAGCGCAAGACAGAAACGGTGAAGAAATACGCCGCGATCCGCGCCGAGATGAAGGCGAAACGTGATTACGCCGGCCTCGCGCAATTGCCGCGCGACGCCAGTCCGACACGCGTGGTCAACCGCTGCTCGTTCAGCGGCCGCCGCCGCGGCTATCTCCGTAAATTTGGCTGCTCGCGTTTGACGTTCCGCGAAGCGGCGTTGAACGGCTTGATTCCGGGCGTCACGAAAGCCAGCTGGTAATTTTATATGAGCGACCCGATTTCAGACATGTTGACCCGCATCCGCAACGCGAGCCGCGCGCTGCTGCCCGCGATTGAACTGCCGCACTCGCGGATGAAGGAAAGCCTCGCGCACATCCTGAAGAAGGAAGGCTACGTCGCGGAAGTTTCCGTGGACGGCAAGGTGATCAAGAAGCTGAAAATCCAGCTCAAATATCAGGGCAAGAAAAATGTCATCGAAGGATTGAAACGCGTGAGCAAGCCCGGTTTGCGCAAGTATGTCGGTTCAACCGAAATCCCCCGCGTGCTCGGCGGACTGGGCATTTCGATTGTCTCCACGTCCGAAGGCGTGATGACCGGAACGCAGGCAAAGAAGAAAAACCTGGGCGGTGAGCTGCTCTGCTACATCTGGTAAAATTTTTATGTCGCGAATTGGAAAACAACCGATTGCCATTCCGCCCAAAGTGAAGGTGGAAGTGAAGGGGCAGAAAGTCTCCGTCGAAGGCCCGAAAGGTAAGCTCGGCTGGGAACTGCCGAAGCGCACGAGCCTCAAGGTCGAGGGCGGAAACATTGTCGTCAGCCGCGACGGCGAGGACGCGCAGGCCAAGGCATTGCACGGATTGAGCCGCGCGCTCGTCAACAACATGGTCAAGGGCGTCGCCGAAGGTTTTGTGAAGAAGCTGGAAATCCAGGGCGTCGGTTTCAAAGCCGCTGTCACAGGCAAGGTCGTGAACCTCTCGCTCGGCTATTCGCACCCGATCAATTACGACATTCCCGACCAGGTCAAGGTGACCGTCGAGGAAAATACGAAGCTGACCATCGAAGGCCCGGACAAAATGATTGTCGGCAAGGTCGCATCTGAAATACGCGCCTATTATCCGCCGGAACCTTATAAAGGCAAGGGTGTGCGCTATGTTGGCGAACACGTCGAGCGCAAGGAAGGCAAGACGGTCCAATAACAATTTTTGTCCACGGCACAATCCGTGGACGCAATGAAATGAGAACGGAAAAGAAACAAAAATTGAAGCAGTTGCGTCGCTGGCGCATCCGCAAGAAAGTGACTGGCACCAAGCTGCGTCCGCGCATGGCCGTCTGCTTCACGAGTGAAAACATCCACGTCCAGTTCATTGACGACGATGCGGGCGTGACGATTGCGGCGGCCTCGACCGTGAGCAAGACCGTTCCGAAGGATTTGTCGGCAAACGTGAAAAGCGCGAAGACTATCGGCGAACTCGCGGCGAAAAACGCGCTGGGTAAGGGCATCACGGAAGTTGTGTTCGACCGTGGCGGCAACCGTTATCACGGCAAGGTCAAGGCGCTGGCGGATGCGGCGCGCGAAGCGGGATTAAAATTTTGATTTGTGATTCGTTGAATGGCTGAATCGTTAAATCGGTTCGGCAGTTCACGATTCAACGGTTTAACGATTTAACAATTTAACGAACAATGGCTGAAATCAATCAAACTGGTGGTGAAGGACAACGCGGCCCGCGTGGCCCTCGCGGTCAAGGCGGTCGCGGCGGCGGCGGTCGTCGCCGTTCGGATGCTCCTGACAATTCTGGCGGCAGCGGCGAAGAATTGATGGAGAAGGTTGTCTTCATCAATCGCTCGTCGAAAGTCGTCAAAGGCGGACGCCGTTTCAATTTCAGCGCTCTTGTCGTCGTGGGCGACAAGCGCGGCAAGGTCGGCTATGCGCTCGGCAAGGCCAGCGAAGTCGCGGACGCGATCAAGCGCGGCGGCGAGCTTGCGCGCAACCAGATGGTTTCTGTCTCTTTGAAAGACGTAACGATTCCGCACGAAGTTTATTGCCGCTACGGCGGCGCGAAAATTTTGCTGCGTCCGGCCTCGCCCGGAACCGGAATCATCGCGGGCAAAACCGTCCGCGCCGTTTTGGAATCCGCCGGCATCAAGGACATTTTGAGCAAGTCGCTCGGTTCAAGCAACGCGGCGAACGTCGTGAAGGCGACGCTCAAGGGCTTGCTCAGCCTGCGCCTGCGTGAAGACATTTACAAAGGCCGCGGTTTGGAAATCAGAAAAGTGAAAACTCCGGAGCCGCCTACGGCCATTCCGGCGACAGCCTAATTTTTTATGCGACTGCACAATCTTAAACCACGTCCCGGCGCGAAGCACCGCACCAAGCGACTCGGCCAGGGCGAATCCAGCGGCCACGGAAAAACTTCCGGTCGCGGCGGCAAGGGCCAGACCGCGCGTTCCGGCAGCTCGATCCGCATCGGCTTTGAAGGTGGCCAGATGCCGCTCATCCGCCGCATCCCCAAGCGCGGTTTCAACAACGCGCGGTTCGCGGTGAAATACAACGGCGTGAATGTTGACGACCTGAACAAGTTTGACGACGGCGCGCGCGTGGACGAAATGGCGATGAGCGCGGTCGGCTTGTCCAACGGACGTTCGGACGGCATCAAAATTCTCGGCAACGGCGAGTTGACCAAAAAGTTGACGGTAATCGCGAGCGCGTTCAGCGCGTCCGCGAAGACGAAAATCGAAGCCAAGGGCGGCACGGTTGAAATCATCAGCCGCAAACCCGCCGCCGCCAAAGCCTGACGCCGGACTGATTCATGTTCCGCAACATCTTCAACACGTTCGCCAACTGCTTCAAAATCCCGGAGCTGAAGTCCCGGATTTGGTTCACGGTGTGTGTGCTGGCGGTCGTCCGGCTGATTTCCTTCATCCAGATTCCCGGACTGGACCACACGGCGCTGGTAAAATTTTTCGAGAGAAATGCGCAGGGCAGCGGCGGCGCGATGGGCATGGTCAATATGTTCGCGGGCGGCGCGCTGGAGCGTTGCGCGGTCGGCGCGATCGGCATCATGCCCTACATCAGCGCGACGATCATCATCCAGTTGCTCACGGCGGTCTGGCCGAAATTGAGCAAGCTCGCGCGCGAGGAGGGCGGCCGCACAAAAATCATCCAATACGGACGCTATCTGACCGTGCTGTTGTGCTTCGGCTGGGGCATGGCCACGGCCATCAGTTGGGAAAATCCAGAAAAGACTTTCGGCCAGGGCATCGGCCAGCTCGTGCTTTTCCCGGGCCATATCTGGTGGTATCGCATCCAGACCACTTTGATTCTTACGACCGGCACGATGCTGCTCATGTGGCTCGGTGAACAAATTACCGAGCGCGGAATCGGCAACGGCGTTTCACTCGTCATCACCATCGGCATCGTGGCGCGGCTGCCGCAGGCGTGGACCGGGCTGCGCGATATGTTTTCCACGCATGGCGGCGTCGCGGCGCAAAACCATATTTTCGGCACCGGCCTGGTGATGGTGTTTCTGTTGCTGGCCGTGGTCGGGGGCGTCATCGCGGTGACGCAGGCGCAGCGGAAAATTCCCGTGCAATACGCCCAGCGCGCCGTCGGTAGAAAAATGTATCAGGGCGGA
>Ga0224554_1000336_pt1 | contig 41004 bp, 36 predicted proteins | sample 714S22024metaG_FD_180666 | JGI IMG/M metagenome (GOLD analysis project Ga0224554, IMG submission 180666) | Peat soil microbial communities from Stordalen Mire, Sweden - 717 S2 20-24 | ecosystem: Environmental > Terrestrial > Soil > Wetlands > Peat | place: Sweden: Norrbotten County, Stordalen... | reverse complement strand
CGAGCTTTTCCGCGCCATGCAACAACTCCAATTGGGCCCGCTCTGCCGCCGAAAAGACCTCGGGAGCAACCCTCAGAATCTGCTCCGCTCGACTCAATGGCTCCACGTCCACGCCCACTTCGCCCCTGCTGGCAACCAGGCACACCACCATGCCGAGAGCATTTGACATGTTGAAGCTGAGGCCCGATCCGGAGGCAAGCTCCGGATCGATCGACGGTTTGCCGTGCGCGTTCAGAACGTAGCGCCACGCCTCCGGCGGCAACGGATGCTCGTGCGATAGCGCAGTCCGCGCCAGTGCGCGGGTAGCGATCGACTCGCGGCGATTACGATCAAACTTGAATCGTGCGGCGCGCGCCAATTCTTCCTCGCTCAACAGCGCCCTGCACGCATCCGCAACGCCCTCGTCCAACAGATCGTCGGGGTAGGCAAGCCATAGGTTGAGCGGTTTCACGTTCATGAGGTGATGCCAAAGTGTGGCGTGACCGGCGGACCCGTGTCAAAGGATATCGGCCAGGCATGAGAATTCGCGCCCACGCGCGGTCAATCAATGATTCTTTTGACGAAGAGTGGAAAGATTTCGCTTGCCTCCGGGACACAGGCCACTTGAGAATGTTCTGGAATTCGGCGGGACGAATTTTCACATGTGCCCCAACTGCCATGCAGCCCTTCCCCCTGGCTGCATGTTTTCAATCGGCGGTCCTGCTTTCAAAAAAGGGACACATGCGCTTGAGCGATCGAAAGTGAGGTCGAAGTCATGGGCGAAATGAAGAGAGTGCGGCACAACTATCTGGCCATTGGCGTGGCTGCCGTGGCATGTTTTTTGTTTGAGGCAGCGTGGTACACAATTTTTCTGCAAGCCTGGCTCGACGGCATCGGCCGCACAATGGCGGAGCTGCAGGCAATTGGCGTTAATCCCGGCCTGCAATACGCCACTGCGCTGCTTTGCGCCGCATTGCTCGCGACGACCATCTCCGGAGTTGTTCAGCTCACCGGAGAACAGACTGCATTGCGCGGTATGAAAGTGAGTGCGTTTTTGTGGCTTGGGTGCGTGCTCACCACCTGGGCCACGGAGTACGTCTTTGAAGAGCGTACCTACAAGCTTTTCGCCATCAACCTCGGCTTCTGGCTCATCGGCATGGTGCTGATGGGCGCCATTGTGGGCGGATGGAAAAAGAAGGCATGACGCAGGGTTTTTCTGACCCCTACGCCCTGAAACCTGAAACCTATTTTTCCGGTGGCGGATAGAACGGCAGCTTGTCGTTCTTGGCGTTGGCGCGGCGTACCGTGGCGTCTTCAAGCAGCAGCGCGGGCGCCATCACTGTCACCGGCACATCGGCATAGAAGTTGTCGACAAAAAGTTCCTTGCCCGCGGCGGCCACGCTTGAGCGGAGCGCGCGCTGATCGATGTCGTCGAGCACCGCGCCACGCACCAGTTCGCGTTTGCCGGCGGCGCTTGCATCCGCATTGACGCGGTAGAGCAGCCGCGGCGTCATTTCGCCGCCCAGCGTTTCAACAAAGTAGACGCTCTTCAGCCCGCGATCCCTGGCCAGCGCCAGTAGCTTGCTGTTCAGCTCATCATCCGTCAAGCCGTCGCGCGCCGTCACCTTCAACACGCCGATTGACGGCCGCGGCCCACCGGTGATGCCGGCCCGTCCGTGTCCGTTTGAGGCAGGAAAGTCGCGCACCGGCTCGCGCCCCAACAGATAATTCTCGAGCCGGCCCGCCGTCACCAGGTTCACGGCCTGCGCCGGAACGCCTTCATCGTCCACGTCGTACGCGCCCACAAGCCCCTTGCCGTTGTAGCTTTTCACGAGCGGATCGTCCACCACATCCATGTTCTCCGGCATCACTTGAGCGTGAAAGCTGGAAGCAAAAGCTCCGTTGGTGCGCGCCTCCGTGCCCAGCCTTGGCCGTGTGGCCGTTACGCCGCCCGCGAGCAGTGTGCGCATGGTGTCGGCGCTTGCGTCGGCACTCAGCAGCAGCGGGCCGTGATATTCCTCATCGACCAGCGGCGCTTTGCGCAACTCCGCCAGCGAAGCGATCAACGTCTGTGCGTGCTTCTCGAAAACATCCTGCGAGTCGAGATCCTTGAGCAAAGTCCCCGTTGAAGCATAGGAGCGATCGAGCCGCATTCCATCCTGCGCCTGCGTGCCCACGCCAAAGGACTGCTGATAGATCCCCGCCGATTTGCGAACAATGGTTCCTTCGCTCGTCACCAGCCAGGTGGTGGTTGCGTGGGCCTGGAACTGCGCATTCGAATACTGCACGTTGCCCTCGCCCGCGCTGGCTGCTGGATCGCTCTGGTAGAGCCCGCTGACGCGCGCCGTTCGCCGTGTCCATGCATCCTCATCCACAGTGAGCGTGAGCGGCGCAGCAAGTGAGATGAGCGGCTGCTCGTGACTGAAGTCGTCGGCCTGCGGCGGTGTCTGCACCTGCTTGAGCGCTGCCTGCTTCTGCGCGTAGGCAGCCAGCGCACTCTTGTACGCCTGGTCGGTGGCCGTCCACAACGCCGAGCGCAGCGCAATGGGATCGTTGTCAAGCGACGCAAGTTCCAGAGCTCCATCGCCGCGCCCACCGGAGCTGTCGGTCTTGTAGTCGCCCACACGCACCGTTACCCTCGCGATGCGCTGGTGAGCATACTGAGAGCCCTCGCTGGCGCCAAACTCCGCCCGCGTTGAGAACTCGTCAACATCCTCAATCCGGTACTGGATAAAGAACGGCTTGGCAAAGCCGGGCAGTTGCAGATGGCTCATGCTGCGATCCATCTCAACGAGCATGGCCTTCAGCACCGGATCCTTTTCTGCATCGGCGCGGGTAGGCTGCGCGTGCATAGCCGGCACGCACAGGCAAGCCACAAAAAATCCGAGGCAGGTAATCGTGGCAGCAGAACGGATTGGGATCACTGCGCCTCCTTTGCTCGATTAAGATGAATAACCCTGGTCATTAAGGTAGAAGCATGAAACGGATTTCGATGTTAACCCTGACCGGTACCGGTTTCCCATTAAGCATTGCCGGTTTGAATTTCCACTTTCTCGCGGCTTCGAGCGCCTTCTCGTCTAAGCCCATGCCCAACGCACGAACCACGTGCACATTCTGGGGATCTCCGTGCGAGTCGACAACCACAGAAACCAAACATATGCCTTGGTAGTTAGCCCGTCGCGCTTCCTCAGAGTATTTTGCTTCCACACGCTTCAAGGGAACAGGCGCCGAGACTCCACCGCCTACCCGGTACAGGCCTTCTTCAGGACTGGCCGGCTTCGAGGCGCCTTCGTCCCCGCTGCTGTTTTGGCTTTGCTCAGCAGACGCAGTTGCGTCTGCACTCGGAATGGAGAGTATCGGCGGCCGCGCCGTTCCCTGCGGCTGCCGTTGCGTTTCCATCTCGCTCACCAGCATGGCCGGAGCCACCGCGCTTACGGGAACCGTGCCCGACTCCGCGCCGCACTCGCCGTTGAACACTTCGCTCTTGTCGCCGGTGGCAACAATCCGCTTCATGGCGGCCAGCGGCGTGCCCACAATGCTCACCCCGCGCACCAGCTCATCCGGACGTCCATCCACATACACGCGCCACACCACCAGCGGAATTACTTGAAAAGCCTGCGGCGAACTGCGCGTGGTTACCGCGAATCCCGACGAAATGTCTTCAAAATAGAGTCCGTACGGCTTGCCCTGCTTCTTGGCTTCGTCAATCAATTGCTTGCGCAGCTCAGTCTCAGGCACGCTGTTGGTCGAAGTCACGATCAGGTTACCCTGCCGCCCGGTGGGCACATGGCCTGTCTCTGCGCGGCCGTGGCCGTTGGACGAACCGAAACTCGCAATCGGCAGGCGCGACATGAGAAATGTCTTCAGCACCCCGTCTGAGATCAGATCGACGCGGCGCGCCTTCTCGCCCTCGTCGTCGTACGAGTAGCTGCCGCTCAGCCACGTGCCGTCAAATTTGGTGAGCGTTGGATCGTCGGCCACGGAGAGAAATGTCGGCAGCACCGGCTTGCCCACATCCTTGGTAAAAGTCTGCCCCTCCTCATCGCCGCGCTGGCGCTGGCCCTCAAGCCTGTGGCCCAGCACCTCGTGGAAGAAAACTGCCGAAGCGCGCCCTGACAGAATTGCCGGTCCATCGAACGGCTCCGTGACGGGCGCCTTGCGCAGCGCCTCAAGGCTTGTGCCCAGCGCGCGCATCGCCGCTTCCAGCTCCGCCTGTGCCGGCAGTCCATCCACGGTTTCGGCTTCAAAGGTCTGCTCGCGGAACAGGTCCATGCCGTCGTCAGCGCGCGTTACGGCGACGGCCACGATGCGCGCCTGCGTGTGCGGCGTTACCAGGCGTGAACCCTCGCTCGACGCAAAATAATCCGTCTCGTTCTGCGCCGTCATCAGCACCACGTTCTGGTAGACGTCAGGAAACTCGCGGAACACCTTCGAGAGCGCGCGCACTCTCTGCTCCCATGCGGCCCGGTCCACCACCACCGCCGCGGCCGGCTTGCCGATGAACGATTGCGGCGCCTCCTGGCTGAAGTCGGGCGAGGTGTCTTCTTCCTTGGCGCGCACTTCGGCTTCAGTCTTCACGCGGAGGTAGTTGTCGAGTGCCGCGCCGTATCCCGTGTTGGTGGCCAGCCAGAGCGATCGTCCCAGCGCCGCTCGGTCGTCGGCGAGAGGCAATTGCAGGCTGTTCACGGCGGAGCCCCGATGGTCGCCATGCGTGTTGTCGAGCGCCGGCGAGCCCAGCCGCACCTGCACGTCGGCCACGCGCACGTGGTTTGACGAGCTATCGGCAAGGGCGCCAAATTGCGCGCGGATCGACACGCTGGTTGCGTCGCTGACCGCGTAGCTCAAAAAGTAGGGCGGCAACTGTTTGTCTCCACCCTGTTTGCCCAGCAGGCTGAAAGCCCGGTTGAGCTCGGTCGTCATGGCGTCCAGCAGCACCGGAGTGCCCGCCTGTGCCGGAGCTGCGACTGGAACGGCAAAAGCTGCGATGGCTGTGTAGGCTGCGAGCCGGAGGAAAAACCTTCCTCGTACGGCTGAAGATTTAGATAGCGAAAGTCGGGCGGAATCCTGTAAAAGCATCTGTATCTCGATTGTCTCAAAGTCTGGCCGCCAAGGGGTGATCTAATGACGTTTCTGCGCTGCTCGTTGTTCACACTCTGCCTTACCGCGCTGCTCGGCTTTGTGGCTCCGCGCATCGGTACGGCCCCTCACGTGCACGCCCAGCAAACGGCGGCCCAGGCGGCTCCCGCGCCCGACAACACCCCGCAGGCCTACAAGCTGACGCCTGAAAAACAGGCCAAGGCCATCGCCATCAGCCGCATTCGCAACATCATGGACATCGTGGGCGGGCTCTGGGGCCTGGCCGTCCTATGGCTGCTGCTCTCAACCCGCGCCGCCGCGGGCCTTGAAAGCTGGGCGAAGCGCATCTCCGCACGCCGCTGGATTCAGGGACTGATTTTTTTTGCTACCTTCCTCGTGATTACCTCCATCGCCTCCATGCCGCTCGAGTGGTTCTCGCAATGGAAAGAGAAAAGCTACAACGTCAGCGTGCAGGGCTGGGGAAGCTGGTTGGGCGACGAAGGCAAGGGCCTCCTGCTCACCATGGTCATCGGCTCCCTCGTCATGCTCCTCTTCAACTGGATCGTGCGCCGCTGGCCACGCCGCTACTGGTTCGGCATCTGGCTGGTTACGCTGCCGCTTCTCGTCTTCGGCATCTTCGTTTCGCCGTTTCTCGATCCTATTTTCAACAAATTCGAGCCGCTCTCAAAGAATCACGCGCCGCTGGTGGCCAAGCTGGAAACGGTCGTAGCTCGCACCGGCATCGGCATTCCACCCGAGCGCATGTTCCTGATGAAGGCCAGCGAGAAAAACAACGGCCTCAATGCCTACGTCACGGGCCTCGGTTCCACCAAGCGCTACGTCATGTGGGACACCACCACCGACCGGCTGCCTGACGACGAAATCCTCTTCGTCTTCGGCCACGAGAGCGGCCACTACGTCCTGCACCACATCATCAAGTCGATTGCCGGCATCTCCGCCGCGCTGTTTTTCATCTACTGGACTTGCGCGGGGTTTGCGGCCTGGCTCGCGCGCCGTTTCGGCCGCCGTTGGGGACTGGGCGAGCCAGGCGACCAAACGCCGCTCGCCAGCCGCGCCGGCTTCATCGTGCTGCTTTTTACAATCTCCGTCGCCAGTTTTGTGCTGGAGCCGGTCAACAACGCCTTCAGCCGCCACTTCGAGCACCAGGCCGATGTCTATGGTCAGGAAGCCATCCATGGCCTCGTCCCCGACCCGCAGAAGACCGCCGTCTCCGCCTTCAATCACCTTGGCGAGTCATGGCTTGAAGACCCCGACCCAAGCCCCTTCATCGAGTTCTGGGAGTATAACCACCCCTCGGTCAAAAACCGCGCCAACTTTGCCGAGCACTACGATCCCTGGGCCAACGGTGGGCACGGAGAGTTCTTCGACAAGTAAAGCAGGGAACGAGGGACCAAGGGACCAAGGGAACAAGACGGCCACCCGGCTGACTGCCCACCCGCTCTAGTGCCTGCGGTCACTTCTGTAAACTTGGATTTGCCCTATCGTCCTTGAATGGCTGCCAACATGGCCATAATCGAGGAGGAGCCCATGGGTGCGTCTTTCAAGGATCTGGTCGTCTGGCAACGGGCTGTTGATCTGAGCGTCGAAATCTATCGCCTGACCGCTACATTCCCAACTGCTGAACGATTTGGTCTGACGGATCAGCTGAGGCGCGCTTCCGTTTCGATCGCTAGCAACATCGCGGAAGATTATGGAAGAGCCACAAGGGGGAATATTTGCAATTTCTCGGTATTGCAAGGGCCTCAAATTGAGAATTGCAGACCCAGCTCATCATTTCCTCCAAACTCGGATTTGCCACGAAGAATTCATATGAATCCGTTGATAGGCTCTCCGCAGATGTGAGCCGGCTTCTAATTGCAGTCATGAACAAACTCAAGAAGTGAGGACCATATTCACGACATACCCGCCCTTCCGATCCCCTGGGTCCCTGGTTCCCTGCCTTTTGTTCCCTAGCTCCCTTGGCCCCGTATTCTTGTTCCCTTGTTCCTTTGGACCTTTGGTCCCTACCTTCCTGTTCCCTCGGTCACAGATTTTCTTGTTCCCTTGGTCCCTTGGTCCCTCGTTCCCTGCTTCTCCCATTTACACTAGAGCTTCACTGCTTTCTTCAAGGAGCGGACCTACCATGGCTTACCCCGCAAACTATCGATATACCCGCGAACATGAATGGATTGAGCTCGATGGCTCCATCGGCGCCATCGGCATCACCGACTACGCGCAAAACTCCCTCGGCGACATCGTCTACGTGGACGCGCCCAAGGTGGGCGACACGGTTACGGCGAATACCACCTTCGGTTCGGTTGAGAGCGTCAAGGCCGTCAGCGATCTCTACTCGCCCGTCAGCGGCACGGTGACCGCGGTCAACGAGGAGCTAAAGACAGCCCCGGACAAGATCAACGAGAACCCGCACGGCACATGGATTATCAAGGTCGAGCTCTCGAACCCCGCGGAATTCAATTCCCTGCTCGACGCCGCTGCCTACGAAGCGTTCGTCTCTGAAGAAACCGCAAGCTAGTTCTTAGGTGATTAGGTTGTTAGGTAATTCTGTTGTTAGGTTGTCTGTTGCTAAGCGATTCTGTATTTGATTGACTCGCGGCACAGGTTCCATGCAGAAGGGTTCGAATGGCAGGCTCGTTGAAGGAGCTTTTGGTCTGGCAAAGGGCGACCGAATTGGCGATCTCAGTCTACCGCCTGACATCTCTGTTCCCCGATGCGAAACGATTTGGTCTTACGAATCAGATGCGTCGGGCTGCAGTTTCTGTCTCAAGTAACATTGCCGAGAGCGCGGGACGTGCAACGTCAGGTGAATTCTTGCAGTTCCTCGGCATTGCACGCGGCTCGAATTTTGAACTCGAATCACAGTTTGTTATTGCTCGAGGCCTCAAATTCGGAACACTACCAGCGCTGGAAGAAGCCGAGAAGTTATGCGATGAAGTGGGCCGTCTTCTAAGCCTCCTCAGCAAGTCGCTCCGCACAAGGGCGGCGGAAAGCAAACGACCAAGATAATCTGGCAACGACATAACAACCTAACAACCTGAGAACCTAACAACCTAAGAACCTAACAACCCGAGAGAAACATGCGCTATCTTCCCAAATCGCCCGACGAACGCAAGCAGATGCTCGCCGAAATCGGCGCTCGCTCCATCGACGACCTGTTCGCCGTCATCCCCGCCGAGTACCGCATCACCCGCGATCTCGACGTGCCGCGCCAGCAGGCCGAGAGCGAAATCGTGGACTACTTTCGCGCCGCCGCCGACAAGAACGCCACCGACTACGCCAGTTTCCTGGGCGCTGGCGCCTATCGCCACTACCGCCCCGTCATTATTGACTCTCTCGTGCAGCGCGGCGAGTTTCTCACCAGCTACACGCCCTACCAGGCGGAGATTACCCAAGGCACGCTGCAGGCCATCTTCGAATTCCAAACCATGATCGCCGAGCTCACCGGCATGGACGTAGCCAATGCCAGCATGTACGACGGGTCAACCGGCGCGGCAGAAGCCGTGATGATGGCCGTTCGCCTAACCGGCCGCCACAAGGCGGTTGTGGCCGCAACGGTTCATCCCGAGTATCGCGAAGTGCTGGCCACCTACGCCAAACATCAGGGCCTGCCTTCGAACCTCGTTACCTACAACAAGGAAACAGGCCGCATCGATATAGGCGCTTTAGAGCAAGCCGTCACGGAAGAAACTGCGGCGGTCCTCGTGCAGAGTCCGAACTTCTTCGGCATCATTGAAGACATTCCGGCGATTGCGGCCATCGCTCACGCCAAGGGCGCTCTGCTCATCGTCTCCATTGCCGAAGCTGTTTCGCTCGGCGTGGTGCGCCCGCCGGTCGAGGCAGACATCGTCAGCATGGAAGCGCAATCGTTCGGCGTGGCGCTCAGCTATGGCGGCCCGTTCTGCGGCGTCATCGCAGCCAAGGAAAAGTATGTTCGCCAGATGCCCGGACGCCTCGTGGGCCAAACAGTGGACGGCAATGGGAACCGTGGCTTCGTTCTCACGCTCGCCACCCGCGAACAGCACATCCGCCGTGAAAAGGCCACATCGAACATCTGCACCAACCAGGCGCTGGTCGCGCTCATGGCCACCATCTTCCTCGCGGTCTACGGCAAGGAAGGCATCCGCGAGCTGGCCGAGCACAACCTGGCCAAAGCAGCCTACGCCGCCGAAACCCTGGCCGCGCAACCCGGAGCCAAGCTCCTCTTCAAAGGTGCGCCGCGCTTTCACGAGTTCGTTTTGCAAACCGATGAAGCCCCGGCGGTGTGGTCAAAGCGCTTGCTCGACGAAAAGATCGTCGGCGGTGTGGAGCTCGGCCGCTGGTATCCGGAACTCGGCAACGCAACGCTGTGGTGCGCCACTGAAGTAGTAACCCGCGAGCAGATCGACAAAGCCGCGAAAGTCTTGTCCTCCACGCCAGTAGAAGCTTAGGAACTCTCGACTGCGTAGGCGTCAGGCAGAGGCGTAAGGAAGACGCTTTCTAACGACGACACCACTTTAGCCAGAACGAAACAGCAACGAAAGAGGGAGTGGCTTTGTAACAAGGGCACGGCTTTAGCCGGGCCGAACCAGCGATGAAAAGGAGAGAGGGCTTTAGCCCCTGCAATGGCGCATCCAGCCCGCAATGCTGCCCCGTCCGACATCCTGAACTCGTCGCGTACCTTTTTCGCGACGACAAAGACGAGCATGGGTAAGCGATTGCTGCAATCGGAGCGCAACGCCGGGCTCCTCATCGATACGCTGCGTTCCCTTGTCGCCGAACATCGCTTCAAGCTGCACGACTTCGTCATCATGCCTGACCATATCCATCTTTTGATAGAGGTTGACAGCGATATGACAATCGAAAAGGCGATGCAACTGATCAAGGGCAGGTTCTCCCATCGGCTGTCCCATGAGTTCGGTTACAGAGGCGAGGTCTGGCAGAGAGGATTCACCGAAGTGCAGGTAATGAACCAGAAGAATTTTGAGGCCCATCGGACTTATATTGCGGAGAACCCGATCAAAGCCGGGCTTGCCGCAACCGCGGAGGAGTACCCTTTCTGCTTTTGCAGTCTGGCGCGGAAGAAAATGGACCATGCGGGCTCAACTTAAATCGGCAGGGGCTAAAGCCCTCTCGTTTTTCTCGTGCTATTCGGCCCGGCTGAAGCCGTGCCCTTTTACAAAGCTCTGAGGTACAAAAATGGCGACAACCACAGAAACGACTGGCCGTAAGACCCTTGGCAAAGTCCGCACCCACCCAACGCAGAACGAAGCGCTGCTCTTCGAGAAATCCGCACCGGGCAAGCGCGCCTACATGCTGCCGCCGCTCGACGTGCCCGCCGTAGACCCCGCGTCTGTTCTTGGCGCGGCCCACCGCAAAACGCCGGGCATTTTGCCTGAGCTCAGCGAAATCGAGATCATCCGCCACTTCACGCGGCTGTCCACTTGGAACTATGCCATTGACCTGGGCATGTATCCGCTCGGGTCTTGCACGATGAAGTACAACCCGCGCGTTAACGAGGCCGTTTCACGCATTGGGGGCCTGGCCGAGGCGCATCCCTACCGGCCCGACTCGCTCGCGCAGGGCATCCTTGAAGTCATCGCGCTCTTGCAGCGCTGCCTCATCGAAATCACAGGCATGGACGCCATCACGCTGCAGCCCGCCGCTGGCGCGCATGGCGAATTCACAGGAATCCTTCTCATTCGCGCCTGGCACGAATCGCAAGGCAACGCGCGCAAGAAGATTCTCATTCCCGACTCGGCGCACGGCACCAATCCTGCCACTGCCGCCATCTGTGGCTACCAGGTCGAAAATCTCAAGTCAAACGCCGAAGGCGGCATCGATCTCGACGCATTGGAGCGGCAGGTCGATGAAGAGACCGCGGCTCTCATGCTCACCAACCCCTCCACCATCGGCGTCTTCGAGAGCCAGATTCACAAGATCGCAGATATCCTGCATGCCAAGGGAGCGCTGCTTTACATGGACGGCGCCAATATGAATGCGCTTGTCGGCAAAGCGCGGCCTGGCGACTTTGGCGTGGACGTGATGCACCTGAACCTGCACAAGACGTTCTCAACGCCCCATGGCGGTGGAGGCCCCGGCTCTGGCCCGGTTGCCTGCAAAGCATTTCTTGAGCCGTTTCTTCCCACGCCCGTGCTGGTCCGGAAACCGAGCGTCGCAAATCAACCCGCGCCGGCCTCCTGGGAAAACCTCAATGACGATCCCCCGCCTCCCGGCTCTTCCATCCCCATGTTCCGCGCTCCCGTTTCCCCGCTGGTTTCCGTCGGAAGTTTGAATGATGAACGCGGGCAGCTGGCCTGGGACTACGATCGGCCCCAATCCGTAGGCCGCGTGCGCGCCTTTTACGGCAACACCGGCATGTTTATCCGTGCGCTTGCCTACATCCTGGCCAACGGGCCCGACGGCCTGCGCCAAACCACCGAAGACGCAGTGCTCAACGCGAACTACATCCGAAACAAGCTTGAAGACCTGTACGAGCTGCCTTATAAAACAGCGTCGATGCACGAGGTGGTCTTCAGCGACAAGCGCCAGGCCGCTCTCGGCGTGAAGACAGGCGACATTGCCAAGCGGCTCATCGACTACGGATTCCATCCCTACACGGTCAGCTTCCCGCTCATCGTCCACGGCGCGCTCATGATCGAGCCCACCGAAAGCGAATCGCTCGAAGAGCTCGATCTGTTCGTCGCGGCCATGCGTTCGATCGCGAAGGAAGTGGAGGAGTCGCCGGAGCTGGTAAAGACCGCTCCGCACTCCACGCGCATCTCGCGTCTCGATGAAGTGCAGGCGGCGCGCAAGCCCATCCTGCGCTGGAAGCCGGCAGAGTAAAGCGCCTAACGCACCACGCGCAGACTTTTTGAGGCATACCGGCGAATCTCCGCGTCGGCGCTCACCAAGGCCAGCCCTTCCACCGTAGCCTGAGCAATCAACATCCGATCGAACGGGTCCTTGTGAATTGGCGGAAGCGCGTACATTGCGGCAACATGCTGGGGGCGCAGGATCAGCGGAGTGGCGGCCAGTTGCTCCAGGGCCTCTTGCCACCAAATCCGTGGATCGCCAACATCCAGTGTCCCCTTCATGCTCTTGACCATGACCTCCCAGTAGGAGACCACGCTCACCACGTTGGGTCCGGAGCTCACAGCTTTGCGGGCTGCGCTGCTGAGCGCCTCGGGCCGCTCCAGCGCCCAGATCATCGCATGGGTGTCGAGCAGGTAGCCGAGCGCTGGAGCCTCTCCAGTCAATCGTCCTCACCCAGAAGCTCTTCTTCTGTGATGGGATCGTCCCAGCCCGGCAGCAGGCGGATGCGGCCTTTCATGCCGCCCAGCACAGGCTTGCGCCGCGGTGCGGGCGGCGGAGCCAGCTGCGCAACAGGGCGCCCATGGCGGGTTATCACCACCACTTCGCCCTCTTCCACAGCTCGAATCAACTCGGGCAAGCGATTCTTCGCCTCAGCGGTACTCACATCCATGGAATTATTATAGCCATAATTTATAGCCATAACAAGTCCAAGGTGCCGGCGGCCGGCAAATTCAACCAACCACCGCCGTTCGAGCCAAGTGAGAGAACGGTTGCGGCTCAACCGCGCAACACCTACCTGCCGTCGCCGCTCCGCTTGCGAAATATCACGCTCAGCTCGCGCCTCCAGTGTTCGCTCACGGCAATCAGCTCCCACTCCACCTGCGGCGAAAAATAACGCAGCACGATCTCATTGGCAGGATGGATGCGCAGCGCAGGCGCGGCCAGCAACAATCGCGGAGGGAGCTGAGAGACTTCGGCCCCGTCAAAATATCCCTGCCGCTCGAACGCTGAAACGGGCCGGCTGCCGCCAGCGCCCGCCTGCCGGTCGTCATTGAGCGCGCGTACGCGAATCCAGTAATCCAGGGCCTGTAGCGGCAGATGCAGATCCTCGTCCGCCTTTAGCTCAATCACCACCAGCCGTCCGTTGCGGTCGAGCGTGAGCAGGTCAAGCAGGCCCCGATCCCCTCTTGAGATCGCAGGCACCTGCGTGTAGAGCAAATCGCCGCGCAATCCGGGCAGCAGTTCCGCAAGTCCCGAGCGCAGGCGCGACTCCAGCCAGTGCTCCGGGTGCATGCGGAACAGCGGGTCGTTATGCGAGCCGTCAGGGTAGCGACTGCTGAACAGCCGTGCGCACAGCTCGCGGCAGAGCGCTTCATTTTCTTCAGTGAGCGGCGTCTCGTTGGCGCCCGCGCCAAAGCTCACCTCGTCTTCGCGCGCAAACGATTGGGCCGCCGCGCCGTGACGGACGCGCGCAAACTCAAGCCCGTGGAGCAGCAGGCCGACCACGGTGGCCGAGCTGGCCCGTACCTCAATCCGATCGCGTGCCCCATCCGGAACGAGCGCCATCAGCCTTTCGATTCCTGCATTGCAGCGTTCAAGGGCAGCCGGCCTTGAGAACGCGTGAACCAGCCGCGACTCCAGATTGCCGGTGTCACGAAAATCGACCGGCGCAATCTCTTCGCTGCGCTCATCGAGCGTGAACAACTGAAAATCGGCGGCGCCGTGATTCATCCACGCCATCCGTTCCGCGATCGTCCGCCACGCGCCAGCCGGCACAATCACCTTGAGCCCGCCAAAATGTCTGCGCCCGTCGCCGTGCTGACGGCAATAGTCGAGCCACAGAATTCCCAGCGTCAGGATTCCATCCACCATCGCGCCCGACTCGGCTTCGCTCACGCCAATCACCGCGTCTGCCGCGGTTCCACGCAACAGCCGCCCGCGCACGTACGCCGGACCAAAGCTGTGCTCCAGGTCCATGGCCGAACGCAATCCGTCCATCTTCGCGTCCACAAACCTGCGCGTCAGCACGCGCTCCAGCAATTTTTGATAGTTGCGTCGGCTCGCATCCCGCGCCGTGGGCGTGCGCCGGTCGCTGGTGGGCACAAGCTCCAACGCCTGGGGCTTGGCTGCGCCCATGCGGCGTGTCATCAGGCGCAGGCATTGGGCTCGCTCCTGCACCTCAACCACCGTGCGCACAAGGTTGCGTTCTTCGCTCCACAACTGCAATAGGCAGCGGCCGTGCTGCTCGCTTACGGCGTAATGCGCAAAGCGCATATCGAACGCGACCCGCCCATCCTCAAGCAGCGCTGCCGCAGGATGGTCGGCCAGATACTCCTCGATGCTCCGGGCCAGCAGCCCGGCTGATGCGGCAGCCTCTTCGCGAGCCACGCGCGGCTCCTACCAGCCCTGGCGAGCGCGCAGATTAGTAATGTGCGCGACATGATGGCGGCTGTGCCAGTCGTAGACGCCCAAAGCCCTGGCAAGGTCCTGGCGGCCGTTCTCGGGATGGACGTATCCCCTCTTGAATTCCTCTTCGCTCATCGATTCCAGCAGCGCCACCCAGCGTCCATGCAGCGCCTCGAGCATCGCAATGGAGTCGTCAATCGGAAACTTGCTGTCGGCGAGCTCGGCCCATGCCGCCTCGTTGTAGGGCTTGATCGTGGGCCAGTCCTCGGTGAGCGCCAGTTTGAAGCGCGTATACGACATCGCGTGGCTGTCGGCCAGATGATGCACCAGTTGCCGCACCGTCCAGCCGCCTTCGCGATACGGCGTGTCGAGCTGCGCATCGTTCAGCCCCTTCACCGCTGCCTGCAGGCGCTCGGGCAGCAGCCGAATCGTTTGAATGTGCGCCGCACGAATTTCAGGGCCGCTCGTGGCCGGCGCACTGAAGCGCCCAATCGGATAACGTGTGTCGATCACTTCGCTCATGGCAAGAACCTTACCATGCTTCCCACTACAGCAGGCAAAGGCCCTGCCGAGCGTGGAAAACTCCCTCGCGGCCACACTCTGATTCCTTGATTTCTGAGGGGATCAACAAGCAAACAACCGCTCCCGGATGAGATGGGGAGCGGCTGCTGTTGAAGCGCGTGCGGCGGAACTCTAGGCGTGGCGATGCGGATGATGCGTCGTCGGGTGTTTCGTGACCTTGTGCGGATATTTGTAATGCTTGGCAAAGGCCGCCGGAGTCCCGAGTGCCAACAGCAGAAGCGCAGCGGCAAGGATTCTTTTCATGCCACGAATCTAACATGAGGAACGCACCCCTTGGAATGAGCACTCATGCCCCCGCACCAAGAGAACAAACTTTCGTCACAGGCTGCATCAAACTGCGGCTCCCTGCAGGACCAATCCCGCAGGGAGCCGCTGTTCAACCTCGAACCTAATTTACTGTAACCGTAACCGCTTTTGTCGACCGTCCATATTGGTTGGTTGAGTTCATGGTATAGGTGGTGGTCTTGGTCGGAGTCACCGTCTGGCTTCCTCCACGCACCATCCCCACGACGTCGATAAAGTCGTAGGAGTCGCCGCTGACAGTCCATGTCAGCGTCACTGCCGTGCCCGCGGCCACGGTGGTTTGTGAAGCCGCAAAGCTGCTGATCGTGGGCGCGGCTCCTGTCGGGGCAGTCGATACATCGTATGCAGTCCCCATTTGAACTACATCGAACGACGACGCATCCACGTTCCCCAGGTTATGCAGGTCGCCGTCGTTCCAGCGCGCGTCCGGCGTCCCCTCGAAGTACATGTTGCTGCCGTTATCGGCCACGATCAGGCCATACTGCTGCATGGCCTTGAGGATCACCTGGTTGGCGGCGCTGTAACTGGATATGTTGAAGCTGGCCTTCAGCCTCAGCCGCATTCCAATAATGTTGCTGGTGCTGGCGCTATTTCCGGCCGCGTGGGTCGCGGGAGCCACAAAATATCCGCCATTCGAGTCGCTCTTCGTATTGCCCACCGTCACTCGAATCGCATGGTTGATGGCCCCTGCCGCCACTTCGTCATAGCGCACCAGCCCAGGAAATACGGGCAGGCCTGCCGCATCCGCCGAGGTCCATCCATTGGGCCGGCGCTCGCTTGTCGTCAGATCCCAGACTGCCCCGTTCGACGCAGACCAGGAGCCGTTGCAGAGTTCAGTCGACCAGGTCTCATAGAGCCAGCACTTTGTCTTGTCCAGAACAAGCACGTGATCGTCGCCATTGGTCGTGCAATTTGCCGGGTAGCCTTCGATTGGAGCCGTCGCCGGTATCGGATAGGGCGTGATGTCGCTCTGATCGGGATAGCCGTTCATATCCACATTGACTCCCGAAGTGGAATTTGAATCGACCACCACATAGGGAATCCCATAGTTCCCGTCGGCCGGTGTTGAGAAATCCGGATGCAGGTTGCTTCCCGTAAGCGCGCTGATGATCGTTGCCGAGTTGGGATCGACCGCAGCCGACGCGATGTTTGTATTCCATGCATTCGAAACTGGGAATGGGACGAAGCCGTTAAGACTGCCCAAGTTCCCTGTAGTGATATTTCCGCAGGCAACACCTGCTGTCGCCGTGCTGATCGTAATGCTCAAACTGGACGTGGCCGTCTGCGCAGTCGGCGTGGTCGAGTCCGTCACCGTCACCGATACCGTGGCGGTTTCCACCGTTGTTGTGGAACCGGTAATTGCTCCAGTCGAACTGCTGATCGTTAATCCGCTGGGAAGACCACTCGCGCTGAATGTGTAGGGCGTAGTTCCACCCGATGCCGTTACCGTGCCGGTATAGGCCACGCCGGCTGTGCCGCCTGGAAGGGAGGTCGTCGTAATCGCCAGTTTGCTTGCTCCGGTGGCAGCAGCAATCGCGATCTGCAGGTTTGACGTCACTGATTGCGCCGTTGGTTTAGTGGAGTCTGTCACCTTGATAGCCACTGTGGCCGTTCCTGCCGCGGTCGGCGTACCCGTAATTGCGCCGGTTGAGCTGCCAATCGATAATCCGCTGGGAAGACCGCTCGCGCTGAAAGTGTAAGGTTTGGTGCCGCCGGTCGCGGCTATCGAGCCGCTATACGCGGAGCCAGCCGTACCGCCTGGAAGTGACGTTGTCGTCACGCTTAGAGTGCTTGGCGCGGTGGCGGCTGCAATCGTAATCTGCAGATTTGAAGTTGCCGTTTCCGTCGATCTGCTGGAGTCTGTCACCGTGATCCCCACCGTGACCGCTCCTGCCGCGGTCGGTTTACCGGTAATCGCGCCGGTCGAACTGCCAATCAATAATCCGCTGGGAAGGCCGCTCGCGCTGTACTTGTAAGGTGCGGTTCCTCCGGTCACCGTTATCTGACCGCTATACGAAACGCCGACCGTTCCGCCAGGAAGTGATGTTGTTGTGATTGCAAGTCGATAACCGTAGCGTTGTGCTCCTGAGGATTTGGATGCAACGACGGAAACTGCAAATAGCAACACAACGAGCAGTGTTACGCGCTTCATGTTTTCTCCAATTGCATTCGATGAAGACGAAAGATCCGCCTCAATCTGTTTTTGGGCGCAGATCTCCCGTCGTTTTGTTTAGGGCAACTGAAGCGACCTGCATTGACCACGAATTCAATGCCCGGGCGGAGATATACATAGGTGTTGCTAACGAACGCGCCGCGGCATCAAGAATCGCGATGAGAATCAAAATAACTGCGAATTTGAAATGGTCTGCTGTGGATTGAAGCTTGCAATCTCTCTGCCAAAAAATCCAATTCTCCCGCGAAGACCCGGCCGTTTAGAATGCTTCGTTTAGAGAGTGATCCAGCTGAATTAGAAAGACGCGGCGTCTTCACCAGTCGCCATCGACTATGTAGTTCTTACTCAAATTCGACTTTCTTACCTATCGAGCGGTCCTTGATCGTTCCGGCAAAACATTTCAACCCTGCGTTGAGCGTGGGGTCAATGGCGAGCGCTCCAATGGAGAAGCAGCACGCATGGCGTAAACTGAGACCGATGACCAAACCTGCCGCTTCCCCTGTTCCCGGCCACAAACGCTACTTTTTTGAGAAATTCGGAATTACCGAGCGCCTGCTTGAGCGCTGCCTGGGCGAGGCGCTCTCGGCCGGCGGCGACTACGCCGACCTGTATTTTGAGTCGGTCATGGCAACAGCTCTCGGCGTTGACGAGCAAATTGTCAAATCCGCCAGCCAGGGCACCAGCGCCGGCTGCGGTATCCGCGTGCTCTCTGGTGAGCGCACCGGCTACGCTTATACCGACAATCTGAGCCCAGAGCGCCTGCTCCACGCCGCCCGCACCGCGGCCCTCATCGCTAGCGGCCCGGCCAAACAACCCGTCCAGGGATTCACTGAAGCCCCAGTCGCCAATCTTTATCCAGTTCCCCTCGGCGGCTACAGTCTCGACCTGGCCGCGCGGCTCGAACTCATCCTGCGCGCCGACCGCGCCGCCCGCGCCTTTGACAACCGCGTCGTCCAAGTCCGCGCCAGCTACTCCGAGGAACTGCGCCGCATCCTCATCGCCGCCTCTGACGGCGCCTTCGCCAGTGACACCCAACCCTTGTGCCGGCTCAACGTCTTCGTCATTGCGAAAGAAGGCGCCGTCACCACCAAGGGTGGAGCGGGAGGCGGTGGCCGCGCCGGTCTTGAGCAGTTCATCGGCTCCAAAAGCCCTGAGGGCCTGGCGCGCGAAGCGGCTCGTGGAGCGATTCTGCAGCTTGGCGCCGTTCCCGCACCCGCGGGAGAAATGGAAGTCGTCCTTGGTCCCGGTTGGCCCGGCATTCTGCTGCACGAAGCCGTGGGTCACGGCCTTGAGGCCGACTTCAACCGAAAAAAGACCTCCGCCTTCACCGGGCTCATCGGCCAGTCCGTCGCCAGTTCCAAGGTCACCGTGGTCGACAACGGAACCATGGCCGGCCGCCGAGGCTCGCTCAACGTGGATGACGAAGGCTCGCCCACGCAGGAGACCGTACTCATCGAAGGCGGCATCCTGAAGGGATATTTGTCTGACAAACTCTCCTCGCGCCTGATGGGCTGCGCCAACACGGGCTCCGGCAGGCGCGAAAACTACCAGTCCATCCCCATGCCGCGCATGACCAATACCTACATGCTCGCCGGCGATGACGAGCCCGAAGACATTCTTCGCTCGGTCAAACGCGGCCTCTACGCCGTCAACTTTGGCGGCGGACAGGTGGACATTACCAACGGCAAATTTGTCTTTTCGGCATCCGAGGCCTACCTCATTGAAGACGGCAAAATCACGGCGCCGGTCCGCGACGCAACCCTGATCGGCAACGGACCTGAAGCCCTCAAGCACGTTTCCATGGTCGGCCACGATCTCAAACTCGACGAGGGCATCGGCACCTGCGGTAAAGACGGCCAGAGCGTCCCCGTCGGCGTAGGCATGCCAACCATCAAGCTCGACAAAATGACCGTCGGCGGTACCGGAAGATAGTTAGGAGCGAAGGATGGACGCCGAGAATATCTCGGTGGTCTTCACCCCGGACAATGAACCCTATCTTGGCCGCACGCTTCTCTTCCACTTTGACCAACTAATCTGTTCCGCGATGGAGCAAAATGCTGTCATTGCGCCAACCTCGCACAAGCGCGCCCTCACGGACGCCCAGAAAATGGCCTGCCAAGTCGTTGCTCAGTCCCTGAGCATTGCCCTGTCAATTCGTGAGCTAATTCGGCAAGGTTATCTTTTCGGGGGGCACGTTCTTCTTCGTCCCTTGGCGGAGAGAGCGGCCATACTCTTATACATTCATCATTACCCAGAAGAGATAGAAAAATGGAACCGAGGCTGGAAACACAACGAGGCGCCGAACCTCGCCAAAATGTTTGAAAATATCCAAGAGATCCAGCGCCCTGGCTCCCCAATCCGGGGAGGTGATCTTACGGCAACGATGAATAGTTTGCTCCACTCGAAACCCGATTCTGCCTTCTGGAATTTGGTCCAGCTAAACGGCATCGGCGTGGGCCATTCAGTGTCAAAAATACTGGACCGCCCCGAATTATGCGACGAACTCTCCGCAAACGCAATCCCGTGGCTCGTAGTGGTCCAAGGCATGATGGCAGCCTATTTTGCCGATGAATCGGATGAAAAGCGCAATGGCGGAGAGTTGATACAGTGAGTTCGTTCCATGAATCATTATCCGTATCTGCAAGCGTCGGACCTCCACCACGTTCCCGCGAGGGGAAGGTGGGATAGCTCCACTCGATTACAGCTCTCTACAGGGGTCGCAATCCTGAGCGAAACGCAGCGGAGTCGAGTGATCTGCAGTTGATCCTAACCCTCTTCTGGTTGAGAGAACTCATTTCCGTAAGATTCACTCACAATGCCGGGTGCCCCGGTCTCGAATTTGAGACCGGGGAGCTCCGCTACTTCAGGGACCGATCCGGGTAGGAAGGCCTGTAACAGGGCATGGGCTCAGCCTTGCCACAACCCCATCCCCAGAGCCTTTGAACGATCATCAACGCGGCACATGCCGCGTCCAATCATGCCGCACACGCCTTCCCCACCAGTGGCAACTCCAACTCAATTCGGTCATGCACCACCTTCGCGGAAATGCGCCCACGCGCACCTCGCTCAAGCTGAACAAGCCCATAATTCGCCATCGTCTTCAGCGTGCGTGAGAGATTCGACTTCTTCCGCCCCGTCAGCGCCGCAAGCTCATCCAGAGATCCCGGCGTTTTCTCCGCAATCACGCGCAGCAGTTCGCGATTCCCAGCCGACAGCACCTTTGCGAACGACTCGGTCGAAGGAAACCAGACACGTGGCTCCTGCGCACCGAGCTTTCTCTGCCCTCGCGCAATAGCCATCGTGAACGCCTTCATCTCGTCGTAGCCGGCGATTCCCACCCTGAGCGTCGTCATGTGCGTACTCCTCTCTCTTTCAAAACCGCGTCAACTTCTGTCCAGAAGTCTGCAAGCAGCTTTGCAGCGTCAACATACTCATACGCCTTGACCGTGCGAATGCGGTGACGATGATCCTGCGGTTCGCCGGCCTTTTGCTTGCCTACACGATGCGCGTTGTCGAATCCCACGAGCCGTTCACCGTCCCTACCGTGCAGCGAGAGCGAATAATCCATCCCATGCGGCTTCTCCGAAGTCGGCAAGACCTTTGTGACTACAAATTTGACCCAATGCCCACCCTCGGGATCTACAACCAATATCAGGCCGTCCAGATCGAGCAGCGCGTCGAGGGCAGGGTCGTGCTTCTGCATCGTAAGAATAGGTTATCACATTAAGATAACTCATGCGACGCTCTGGATTGGTCCAAAAGCGAGCTCAATTTCCAGCCCGAACGGGCCCCATGTACAGCCGCGACCGTTTTTGTTAAGGTTGCCCCGTGTCCCAAGTACGACCTCCATCGATCTGGGGCCGCTTGACGAAGGCATCGGCACCTGCGGTAAAGACGGCCAGAGCGTCCCCGTCGGCGTAGGCATGCCAACCATCAAGCTCGACAAAATGACCGTCGGCGGTACCGGAAGGTAGCGTCCAACCGGAACAGCACTGACTCCTCTTCAGGGACACATACCCGGTGCATCAAAGCTTCCCTCAAGGAGAGCACGAAAAAATCGAGGCCATAACTGGCCACCACTTCCAGTTCGTAGATGCTCAGTTAGTTCTTGTGCTCGTTTCCCGTATCCAAAGAAGGTTCTTCCGTAAGGTCGGGCCGGTCTGAGTGAACGGGAATTCCGCTGATAAGGCCTTGAAAGTTTGTGAGGCGCTTGCCCAGAATCACCACACCCTTCGACGTGATTTCATACTCGCGAATATCCTTGGCGTGATTCCCGCCGCGCATCTTGATCACCACCATGATCTTGCGCAGCTGGCCATCGATGGATACGTACCGCAGCCGGATGATGTCATCGGTAAGGAAAGAAATTGAATAGGTACTGAATGGGAACTCAGTAAAGGACTCATCCACTTCAACGGTGCTTAGAATCGTTACGCCGATTCCCGTCAAAGCGAAGATCATGCGGTAGAGGGATTCGCGAAAGTCGGCGCGGAAGCCGGGCGACAGAGCCATTTCAAAGCCGGCCAGCGAATCGATGACCAGGCGCTTGGCGCCAATCTTCTGTACGGCGTCGAGAATCGACTGCATGGTTTCGTCGACCGAGAGATCGAGCGGGCGGAGATAGAGAATTGTGAGCTTTCCATCTTTCTGCGGCGTTTCCAGGTCCAAACCTAAATTGGTCGCCCGCTCCGCATACGCTTCCGGACGTTCCTCAAACACTGCCACAATTCCCGGCTCTCCATGGCGTATGCCTTCAGCAATGAACTGAGTTGCCAAGACAGATTTCCCGGTTCCCGAAGATCCCGCGATGAGTATACTATCGCCTTCGCGAACGCCCCCGCCCAGCATCTTGTCCAACTCCCCAATGCCGAAGCAAAGACGCCGATTGCTGGGTGGATTTCTCTTGCGCGCGGTGAGTCCAAAAGTGCGCGAGAAGGCCTGCACCCCTGCATCAGTGATGCGGAATGTGTGCAGCCCCGGCACAGAATCCTGACCGCGCAATTTGATAACTTGCAGTTTTCGCACAATTGAATTCCGCTCCGCCGTCTGGCGCAGCCAGAACAGACCATCGGCAACTGTGAAGATGGGATTGTCGCGTAGCTCTTCCTCCGCATATTCACCGATCAGGAAAGTTGTAGCCTGCCAACTAGCCAGGGATAAGGCCAGCCGTTGAATAAAGGATTGCAGGTCCATGTCACTTTCCGGCTTCCGGACCATTGTGCGGAAGGAGTCCACAACCACGACGCCCGGGTTGGATTTCTCAACTTCCCTGGTGATTGCCTCCAGGACCGCACCCAGGTCCTTCTCCAGGACAACCTGGCTCAGGTTGATAAAGCGAATGGAGCCGGGCAGCTTGGCCGGGTCGAAGAATGTGTACTGCTGCTGGTATCGCAGCATCTTAATGGCTGATTCGCCCAGAACCGTGAAATAGAGCGCAGGACGCTCAGGTGTGGCATTGGCAAACACAAACTGATGCGCCAGCGTCGTCTTCCCGCTTCCCGGCGCGCCCGCGATGATGTTGAATGAAAATTCCGGGAGACCACCACCCACAATTTCGTCGAGGCCCGGAACTCCAGTGGGTAGTTTATTGATCTTCACTTTGTCTTGAATACTCACGCTTTTCTCCAATGTGCCTAATTGCGATCGTCGAAAACTTCGCGCGGCCACGCATTGCGCAGCAGGCTTAATGTCAAGGCTTCGCCAAGAAACATACGAAGCAGTCCGAGTAAGCGGGCGATGAGAACGATTCCTCCCTCGCCAACCAGCTCCTTGTCGATGTCGATTTGAGATTCAAACTCACCCAGGCCTTTTAAGGATCCATTCTCTGCGACCTGCAATGCCCAAAGACTGGGAGCTTCCGACTTGGCTTGGGTCAAAGCGCGGAAAGCGAGAGACTGAAATGCTGCCATTCCCGCAAACCCAATAAGGCTCTGGCGCAGCTTTTCATAGACGCGAATGCTCGGAGACTCCGCAGGTTCAGAGGTCTTGTCCGCACCAGCTTCATACGTAAGAAGACGATGAGCTAAATCTCGCATTTCCGGGCAGCCTTCATATTCAACCGAGCATCGTTCAAAGCCACAGAGTTCAATTGCCGTTTCTTGCGCCTCGTCAAGGGATCCGAGCGTCGATTCTGTCTCTCGGCAAGCGCTCTTGCAGTTGGAGCATTCGACCTCCAGAGCCGAGCGGGACAAAGTACGGTCGGAACTTAATTCATGTAGCGATTCGTTTGCAGGTCAAGCTCCTCGTCCTGTGGACCGCCAGCCTTGCTTCGGATGAGCGTGAAAACGTCAAGGACCGAGGCAATACTGCGAATGTTCCCCGCAACACTCATGAGTCCGTCTTCCATGCCCGGATGCTTGTCCACCAGCGTTTCAATACGCTCACTCACTTTCCTGAGCCGATCAATCTCCACCAGAAGGTCCTCGAAAGCCGCAGCCATGGCCGGTCCATCGGCCGCTGAACTTCTTGGACTCTGTGTGGTTGTGTCTGACTCTGTGCGGGCGTCAGCCTGCAGACGTAAATCTTCGATCAAGCGCAGTGTTGTTGCTTCGCCAAGGAAGGTAAGAAATAGCCCGAGCAGCTGCGCAATCAGAATGATTCCGGCCTCGCCACCCTCTTCCGCGTCAGTCTGGGACTCAACCTCGCCGAGACCGCGCAAGCCTCCATTCGCTGTAACCTGCACCGTGCTGAGCCGCGGTGATTGCGATTTGGCCAGAGCCAGGGCGCGGGAAGCGAGCGCCTGAAAACCGTCAACTCCCACGGGTGCTCCGAGTTGCCGGCGCAGTTTTTCGTAGACCCGCACAGTTGCAGGTTCGGTGTGCAGAGAGGTCGTGCTTGCATCGGCCTCGCTGGCAATGAGGCTGCGGGCCAAATCACGCGTCTTGTTTGGAGGAACCATCGACTCCGTTCTTTCTAAACACACCATGCATCGCCATGTAACGTGAAGCGACTGTCGCAATGATACTCTCAAGCTGATTGCTCTTGCGGCGGGATCCGCGGCGCGCTTCGTCGGACTTCATTTTTGCGTCATGAAATCTTAATACTTGAAATGTTTCAGGAAAAGCGAGCAGAATTGAACAGTTCAACCTACTCCGCGACGAGTTCTTTCCAATGCTGCCGAGTGGGGTAATGTGTTCAGCCGAACTGGGATGCCGAATGCTCCGTCGAAAATGGAGCATTCGGCATCCCAGGTGTTTGGGTCGCACCGGAAAGGGGTCCTCCAATGGTTGAGCATGAAAAGCCCGGATTCGATGCTGCTGCCGTTCTGGCGAGCGCCGGTCTGGGGCGAAGAATAGTCCAATTGGCGCCGAAGGAAGCCTTCTTTTCGCAGGGAGATCCCGCGGACTCGGTTTTTTATCTTCAGGAAGGCCGCGCAAAAGTCACTGTTGTTGCCACCAGTGGGAAGGAAGGAACCATCATGCTGCTGGCCGCGGGTGACTTTGTGGGAGAAGAGGCACTTGCCACGATGCCCGGGTTTCGTTTGGCTACGGCCACTGCCACCACCGCCTGCACCGCTCTGAGAATCAGCCGGGAAGAGATGATCCATGCGATGCATGAAGGGCATAGCTTCTCAGACCTCTTCTTGAAGTTCCTGCTGGAGCGCAGCATACGCGTTCAGGCAGACCTGGTCGACCAGCTTTTCAACTCCAGTGAAAAGCGCCTGGCGAGGATTCTCCTGCTCATGGCGGAATTTGGCAAGCCGGGCGAGCCGGAGCAATACATTCCGAGGATCTCGCAAGAGACCCTGGCTGAGATGGTTGGTACCACCCGGTCCCGCGTGAGTTTCTTCATGAATCGATTTCGTAAGCTCGGGTTTATCGAATACAACAAGCGCATCAAGGTTCACAAGTCACTGTTGAATGCGGTCCTGCTTGATCAAATGTCTGTGCGTAAATCCGAATGACCTCCTGGCCCGGCAACCCCAACTGATCTGATCAAAGCCGACCAACCTTGAATTGCTCGCCGCGGACGACGTGGACATACCCATCATCAAGCTGGACCTTATGACTGTAAGCGGCACGGGAAGCTGGAATTGTCTCCTCGCTTTCAACAAAAAATTCCAGGCTCCTATCTCTCCCCAATCTCCCCGTCTCCGGAGGTCACAATCGATGCAGGTGCAATCAACGGCAACCTGGCCGGCACGGAGCGACCGTCGCGCCGCTCTTGTCTGGCTTGCCATCTTCTGGATCATCGTCGGCGTCGGCTTCGGCTTCGACCTGCACAACTATTTCCACGAGTTGCCGCCAGTCCCCTTCATTGTGCATGTGCATGCTATCGCCACCACGCTCTGGCTCTTGGTCGTCACCGCTCTCATCCTCATGGTCGAGACCGGCAACGTAAAAATCCACCGCACCTTTGGCTGGTTCGTGGTTGGCTATGCTCCCGTGGTCGTCTTCATTGCCGTTTGGGCCGAGCTCAGTTGGCAGGCCCTTAACCTGCACACGCCCGGCGACCTGCCTGCGCAGTTTCTTTCCATCGCGTTCAGCGGGCCGCTTTGTCTTGCCCTTCTGCTGCCCTACGGAATTCTGCTGCGCCGCAACTCAGCAGCGCACCGCCGCGTGCTCATCCTGGCCGCCATCTCCATCAGCGACGCCGGCTTCTCGCGAATGGTCAGCCTTTTTCTGCCCGAACCCACCAGCTTCCTGGGCACCTACCTCTTTTATGAAGGCGGCACCCTCCTGATCATTCTGCTCATCTTCCTCTGGGACTGGAAGAACAACCGGGTGATGAAGCAGTTTCTTGAGGCTGCGGCGCTGGTCGTAGCCGTCGGCCTGACCGGGACCTGGCTCTACTTCAATGCCACCTGGCAGGCGATCACGAACGGCTGGCTTGTGGCCTGGACACCTCATATCTAAACACTGCGCAACTTTGATAGCTTCTAAGCATGGCCCAATCTGCCGTATCCGAATCCGCTCTCGACCTCGAATCGCTCGCAGCTGACGTTGTCGCCCTGGCCATGAGAGCCGGAGCCAGCGATGCCGAGTCCGTCATCCGCGAGGGCGACGAGTTCAGCGTGAATGTGCGCATGGGCGAAGTGGAAACCCTCAAGGAGTCCGGCTCCCGCGGGCTTGGCCTGCGTGTCTTTCTCGGAAAGAGCTCCGCCTCCACGTCCACCAGCGACTTTACCGCCGACGGCATTCAGCAACTCGTTGAAGGCGCCATGGCGCTCGCGAAGGTGACTGAGGGCGACCCTTTCACAGGACTGCCCGAGACCGGCGAATTCGGCTCGCTCCCTGAAGACCAGCACCTTTTCTTCGACGACGTCTACTCGCTTGCGGGTCCCGAGCGCATCGAGTGGGCTCGCCGCTGCGAAGCCGCGGCACTGGCCGCCGATCCGCGCATCACCAACTCTGATGGTGGCAGCTTCGACGCCTCCACGGGCCGCATGATTCTCGCCAACTCGCGCGGCTTTCTGGGCAGCTATCGCTCCAGCTACGCCGGCGTTTCTGCTGCGCCCCTGGCCATGGACGCGAACGGGCAGATGCAGCGCGACGGCTGGTGGTCCAGCGCCCGCCGACTCGCCGATGTCGAGTCCCCCGAGGCCATCGGCAAGGAGGCTGCGCGCCGCACTTTGCGCCGCCTGGGTGCGCAGCGCGTTCCCACCCAGCGCGTCCCCATCGTCTTTGCGCCTGAAGTTGCGCGCTCGCTCATTGGCAGCGTCTTTGAGGCGGCCTCGGGCGACTCCATCTGGCGCAGCGCTTCGTTTCTCGCCGGCAAGCTGGGCGAGCCCATCGCCGCGCCCAACATCACCATCGTCGACGACAACGCCATGCTGCTGCCCACCGGCGCAGGCGGCTTCGGCACCTCGCCCTTCGACGGCGAGGGATTGCCCTCGCGGCGCACCATCGTGGTCGAAGGCGGCGTACTGCAAAGTTACCTGCTCAACACCTACACCGCGCGCAAGCTCGGCCTCAAGTCCACACACAACGCCTCGCGCGGGCTCGCCGGAACCCCCGGCATCGGCCACGGCAACCTTTACCTCGAGCCGGGCGCGCTCACGCCCGAAGAGATCATCGCGGCCATCAGCACCGGCTTTTACGTCACCAGCCTCATGGGTTTCGGCGTCAACGTGGTCACCGGAGACTACTCTCGCGGAGCCACCGGCCTATGGATCGAGAACGGCCAGCTCACCCACGCGGTTGAAGAAGTTACCGTCGCCGGAAACCTGGCCGACATGCTCAAGAACGTGACAGCCATTGGCAACGATCTCGTCTTCCGCGGCTCGGTGGCCTCGCCCACGCTGCGCATAGACGGCATGACGGTCGCAGGCGCCTAAAACCTGCTGGCGGAGATCTGTAAACCATGACGGCATCGGTCGAGGGGGACAATTCGAATTCAGAGCATCGAATGCCCGATCGGATGGAACAGATCCCCTTCGACCCCGCCGATCCCAAGGCTGCCCTGTCCCAACTCCCGCAAGCAGCAGCCGTCTACGCGCTCTACGGAGCCGAAGCCCATCAGGAACCCTACATCGGCCGCACGCCCAACCTGCGCGCCCGCCTCGAGCGCCTGCTGCAACCCTCACCGAAACATCCGCGCCGCCTGCAACTCGCCGGCCGTGTCCGCCGCATCGAGTGGCGGCTCACCGGCTCGGAGTTCGAATCGCTCCTCCTTCAGTTTGAACTCCTCCAAAATCAATACGGGCCGAAGGCCCCCGACGAATCGTTAAAGCGCATGCACCTGCGCAATCCCGCCTTCATCCGCTATCTCGGAGGCAACCCCTATCCCCGCATCATCGTCACCCATCGCCCCAGCCAGCGCGAAGCCGGATGGTGCTACGGTCCCTTTGCCTCACGCGCCGCCGCCGAGCGCTTCGCCGACGAGGCGCTCAAGCTCTTCCTGCTGCGCCGCTGCACGGACGATCTGGCTCCCGACCCCAGTCATCCCGGATGCGTCTACTCCGAAATGAAAATGTGTCTGGCCCCCTGCTACAAGGGCTGCAGCGACGATCGCTACGCTGAAGAGTCAGCCGCCGTCGAAGATTTTCTCGCCACTCGCGGCGAGAGCAAGCTGGTCGTTCTGCGCACAGAGCGCGACCAGGCCTCGGCAAATCTCGAATTCGAATCGGCAGCCGCTCTCCATGCGCAGGTGCAGAAGGTCGAATCCGTGCACGCGCTGGCCAGCGAACTGGTGCGGCCGCTCAGTCAACTTCGCGCCGTTATCCTGCAGGCCTCGGCAAACCCTGACGAAGTCGCCGTTTTCCTGTTCGAAAATAGCCGCCTGCGCGGACCCGCCCCGTTCTCCACCCTTGGGATGAGAATCCAGAACGAGCAATCCGGCTCGACCTCGCTCTATGCCCAGCCCATGACCCTGGAGCCGGTGCCGGAAAAACCAGAGATCAGGGATCAAGGGGCAGTCAAGAGCGAAGACCCATCCGCGCAGCCCGCCCTTCCAAATGCAGTCCTGAACTACGAATCCCCAGTGCCCATCAAAATCGCGCGGGGCATGCTTGAAGCCCGCCTTGAAGCAGCGCTCGCGGCCCTGGCCATGTCTTCCGGGCCACCCTCACCCACTGAGCGCCAGGCCCACATGGCGTTGCTCAAGCGCTGGTACTACCGGCCGGAAGCCCGCCGCACCGGCGAAATCTTCTTCCCGGATGCGGAAGGCCACTGGCCAATCAAGTCCATCCTCCGCGGCGCAGGCCGTGTGGCCGCAAAGATGCTGGCATCCGCCAATCAATAGTAGGAAGATAGCCTCAGTAGCCTGCGCGTGACCAAGCCCGAATCAATCCGATCGATGCTGCTCGCTGGCCGTCATCGTCTTCACTCCGGCCGCGCTCGCGAAGTCGCAGCACTCATCCTCGTCCAACACAAGAAACTTCCCCAACTCATCGAGTGCTTGTGGGACGATGACGCCGGCGTAGCCAACCGGGCAGCCGACGCTCTCGAACGCGCCAACTTCCACCAGCCCGCTCTGGCCTCGCCCTGGAAAGACGCCCTCCTCGGCCTCCTGGCTGAAGCCCGCGAGAACAAGCTGCGCTGGAATCTAGCCCTCTCCGTTCCCCGCATCAAGTTATCCGCGGTTGAGGCACAACGCGCCGCTGCCGCACTCAGAACCTATCTTGAAGACCGAAGTTCCATCGTCAAGACCGCCGCCATGCAGGGTCTTGCCGACCTCACGCGTCACGACCCGTCTTTGCTCCCTGAAGTCCTCGACATGCTCCGCATCCTCTCCCGCTCTGGAACCCCCGCCATGCGCGCCCGTGGCCGCATCCTGCTCAAGAAGCTTGAAGCCCCACGGAAGCGCACACTCCCCACGTCAATAAGCACTCTCTGACTCGCACGGCTGATACACTGGCCGTGCAAGGAGTTACGGCAGAAATCCTATGGTTGAGCTCTTGCCCTCCATCCTCTCGGCGGATTTTGCCCACCTGGCAGACCAAGTTGCGGCTGCCGAGCGCGGCGGCGGCACCGTCATCCACGTGGACGTGATGGACGGCCATTTCGTGCCCAATATCACCCTCGGCCCACCGGTCGTCAAAAGCCTCCGCAAGGCCACAAAACTCCCCCTCGATTGCCACCTGATGATCGAGAATCCAAACGACTTCATCGCTGACTTCGCCGACGCGGGCGCCAACTGGGTCAGTGTCCACTACGAGGCCTGCACCCACTTGCACCGCACGCTGGAACTGATCCTCCACCACGGCATGAAGCCGGGCGTCGTGCTCAATCCGGCCACCCGGGTCGACCTCCTGATCGACATTCTGCCCATGGTGCACCATGTGCTGATCATGAGCGTCAATCCCGGCTTTGGAGGGCAGGAATTCATCCCTCATTCCCTGGAAAAGATCAGTTATCTGGCCAGGTTGCGCCGGGAAATGGGCCTGGCATTTAAAATTGAAGTTGACGGCGGGGTGGCTCACGACACCGTGGCCCAGGTAGTCAAAGCAGGAGCGGAGTTGCTGGTTGCAGGCTTTGCCGTATTTGGCGCGGGGCATCCGGAACACGATGCGCGCGAACTGCTGGCGGCGGCACGCAAGGCTGCCGGAGAATAGCCCGGGGCGCATCGAACAGGGTAGATCGCGTAAAATTGACGGGTAGAGCAAGCAGGATTTCCCAAGATCTGGAAGGTTGGGGCCGACGGGCTTCCATCCGATTGAGGTGGTATGAACCGGTTGTCAATCAAGATTGCCGCAGCGGCCCTGGCCGTGCTGGTCCTGGGCTCGGTTACGGCCCAGGCAAGTGACAAGGCGCCCAAGCGCAAGAAGCACACCGATCTGAGCGCCAATCCCCTGGCGAATGTGGCATCAAAGCAGCCCGACAAAGAACTCTACGACAAGGCCATGGTCGCCATGAAGAAGGGCCGCTTTGACGTGGCCCGCCTCGATCTGCAGACCCTGCTCAATACCTATCCTGACTCGGAATACCGGATGCGCGCCAAGCTCTCGGTGGGCGACAGCTGGTTCAAGGAAGGCGGCACCGCGGCCCTCACCCAAGCCGAAGCCGAGTACAACGACTTCATCACCTTCTTTCCTGATGCGCCTGAAGCCGCCGAAGCCAAGATGAAGGTGGGCGACATCTACTACCAGCAGATGGAGAAGCCCGACCGCGACTACACCAACGCGCAGGAGGCTGAAAAAGCCTATCGGGACATGATCAACATGTTCCCTGACTCCTCCCTGATTCCGCGCGCCAAGCAGAAGCTGCGCGATGTGCAGGAAGTGCTGGCCGAGCGCGAAACATCGATCGGCATGTACTACGAGAGCCGCGAGAACTACAACGCCTCCATTGCCCGCCTAAGAACCGTGGTTGATACCTATCCGCTCTACTCCAAGAGCGACCAGGCCCTGCTCGCCATCGGCGATGCCTATGCCGGCGAAGCGCACAATGTGCTCATCGCTCCCGGCGTGCCCGGCGCAATTCGCGAGCGGTTGGCTTCGACCTACCAAGACCGCGCCGCCGAAGCCTACGGCAAGGTGATTACGCGCTACCCCATGGCTCCGCACGTTGAAGACGCGCGTGACCGCCTTGTCGCCATGAACCGCCCCGTACCCGAGCCCACCCAGGCGGCCATCGCCGAGAGTGACGCCGAGGAGCGCAGCCGCCAGGCCCTGCACTTTACTGACAAGACCCTCGGCCTCATCAAGCGCGGGCCCACGGTGGTTGAAGCCGTACACGTGGGCGAGCCTTCGCTCGACGATCCCAAGCGCACACTGGCGCCCGATGTCACGCAGGAAAACAAGGACATCGCCCTGGCCGCCGTGAATGCAGGCAAGCCCTCCGCTCCCCCGGCCGCAGTTACTCCGTCGGGATCAAATGAGCCGCCGCGTACCGATCATCCGTCTGACGCGCCGCTGCAATTGGAAGCTCCCGCAGGCGGAACCGGCGTGGGTGCTGAGATCATCAGCGCCCCCTCAACCGATCCCAATGCCGTGGTCAAGCCGGTTGGCACCGTCAGCTCCGCTCTTCCTGCCGCAGAAAAACCGGCTGAAGCTCCCGTACAGGTAAACGAAATCAAGCCCGGCACGCAGCCCGCGCAGCCCATGGCCACCGGCAAGGGCAAGAAGCCCAAGACCGACCTCAGCGACGAATCCTCCAGCAAGAAGAAGAAAAAGAAGGGTATCGCCAAGATCAACCCCTTCTAGCTAGCCCCTAGCCGTACCCTTTCAACCAAGGCCGCATCCCACCAGGTGCGGCCTTTGTTTTCCCCACGCTCCAACTTGGTATTACAATATAAGCAGCGGTAATACCAGGAGCTCCCAATGGAAACCACGGTCACCAGCAAAGGCCAGGTCACGATCCCCAAGCAGTTGCGGAATGCCTTGAACCTTCAGCCTGGCTCTAAAGTAGTCTGGGAGGTGAACGAGGCAGGGGAACCGGTTCTGCGTAAAACTGGGCCCGAGTCCGAAACTCGCCCGGACCGCTTCGATCGCGCCGTGGGAGCCTCCGAAATCAAGTGGAATGGCACAACCGACGAATTCATGGAACTGATTCGCGGTTATTCCAATGATCCTGATTGACGCCAATGTAATCCTCGACATCTGGGATCGCGACCCCGTTTGGCATTCATGGTCGGCTGGCCAGCTGCGCAGGCTTTCGATGCTTCATCAACTGGCAATCAACCCGATCGTTTATGCGGAAGTCTCAGCCAGATTCTCTATCCCCGCCAACCTCGATCAAAAGCTGGCCGATTTGGAAGTGGACGTTCTCGATATTCCTCGACCAGCCGCCTTCCTGGCTGGCAAGGCGTTCCTGCAATATCGTCGCAAGGGCGGATCGAAAGGCAATGTCCTCGCCGACTTCTTCATCGGGGCACACGCCGCAGTGTTAGCCTGTCCCCTGTTGACCCGGGACACCCGCCGCTATGCTGCTTTCTTCCCCACCGTCCGACTCATATTCCCCAGCGCCTGATCTGCTAAAGTCCCCTCATCTGTTAAAGTTGAGGCTAGTCCCCTTGGCTCGAAACCCCCTGTTTTCAAAAGGGTCTCGACCCCTGGGGCTCGCCCAACGACCCCCATGCCTCACGACCTGCCTAAAGCCTACGACCCGACCGCCATTGAAGACCGCTGGGCCGAATACTGGGTCCGCGAGAACCTCTTCGCGCAGCCTACTCCCGATGCAGCCCACCAGGACCAAGGCGCCGAGAACGATCCTGCCGGCAAATCCGCTGGCAAGTCCCCCTTCACCATCCTGCTGCCCCCGCCCAACGTCACTGGTCGCCTGCACATGGGCCACATGCTCAACCAGACAGAGATGGACATCCTCACCCGCTGGCGGCGCATGAGCGGCCGCCGCGCCCTCTGGCTCCCCGGAACCGACCACGCCGGCATTGCCACCCAGATGATGGTGGAGCGGCAGTTGACCGCTGAAGGCACCAGCCGCCAGCAATTGGGCCGCGAAGCCTTCGTCGACCGCGTGTGGGAATGGAAGCGCCACTACGGCGGCGCCATCCTCGACCAGATGAAGCGCCTTGGCGCCTCGGTTGACTGGCAGCGCGAATACTTCACCATGGATGAGCGGCTGTCGGTAGCGGTTAGAGAGGCATTCGTCCGTCTCTACGAGCAGGGGCTCATCTATCGCGGCGCGTACATCGTCAACTGGTGCCCACGCTGCCAGACCGCCATCAGCGACCTCGAAGTGGTGTACGACGAGCACAAGGGCCACCTGTGGGAGATCCGCTACCCGGTCATCGGCGCAGACGGCAAAGACACCGGCGAGTTCTTGACAGTTGCCACTACCCGCCCCGAGACCATGCTCGGCGACGTCGCAGTGGCGATTCATCCTGAAGACGAGCGCTACCTGCACCTGCACGGTAAAAAGCTGCGCCTGCCTCTTATGAACCGCGAAATCCCCGTCATCCTCGACGAGTGGGTCAGCCGCGATTTTGGCACGGGCGCCGTCAAGGTCACGCCCGCGCACGACCCCAACGATTTTGCGATCGGCGAGCGCCATCACCTGCCTTCCATCAACGTAATGGACGATACCGCCCACATCAACTCGGAAGGCGGCGCCTTCGCCGGCCTCGACCGCTACGTCGCCCGCAAGCGCATCGTCGCCGACCTCGAGGAGCAGGGCCTCCTGGCCGCCGTCAAGGACTACACCAACAACGTTGGCCATTGCGACCGCTGCAAGACCGTTGTCGAGCCGCGCCTCTCCACGCAGTGGTTCGTCAAGATTCAGCCGCTCGCTGACAAAGCCATCGCCGCCGTCAAGCCCGATGCCCAGGGCAACAAGGCCATCCGCTTTACGCCGGAGATGTACGAAAAGACCTACCTCAACTGGATGGAAAACATCCACGACTGGTGCATCTCGCGCCAGCTCTGGTGGGGCCATCGCATTCCCGCGTGGCATTGCGGCGTCTGCCACAAAATCACCGTCGCGCGTGTCGATCCCACCGCCTGCTCGCACTGCAACTCAGCTGAAATCACGCAGGAAACTGATGTGCTCGACACTTGGTTCTCCTCGGGCCTGCTGCCCGTCTCCGTCTTCGGCTGGCCGAATTTCACCAATACTTCGGGTGCCCCCGGTCCCTCGCACTCGGGGACCGGGGAAAATGAAGAAAACCGCGCCGACTTCGACGCCTTCTATCCAACAAGCCTGCTCGTCACCGGCTTCGACATCCTCTTCTTCTGGGTGGCCCGCATGATCATGCTCGGCTGCTGGTTTGCCGGCGACGTCCCCATGCCCGACGGCTCTCCGCGTCCCCTCGCCGAATCTGTTCCCTTCAAAGAGGTCTACATCCACGCCCTGGTCCGCGACGCCAACCGCGAAAAAATGTCCAAGACCAAGGGCAACGTCATTGACCCCATTGAGATCGTCAAGGAATTCGGAACTGATGCTGTGAGGTTCACGCTGGCCTCTATGGCCTCGCCCGGTACCGACATTGCCTTCAACGTGGCCCGCACCGAGGGCTACCGCGCCTTCGCCAATAAGATCTGGAACGCCGCGCGCTTCCTCTTCATGAACGTCGACCGCGCCGCCGAAATCGGCATCACCGTGGACCCGGCCACGCTCGGTTCAATGCCCAAGGTTGCCAACGACGCTCCACTCGAAGAGCGCTGGATCGTCGCCGAGCTCAATTCGACCGCGGCCAGAGTCAGCACTGCGCTCGCAAACTATCGTTACGACGACGCAGCCAACATCATCTACCAGTTCTTCTGGGGCAGCTTCTGCGACTGGTACCTCGAGATCGTCAAGCTGCGTCTCGACTTCAATGCCAAAGGTGATGTGAACGCGACCACCGGCGCTGTCCTCGAAGAATACAAGGAGACACGCGCCGCCCTGACGACTCTGGTCTCGGTCTTCGAAGCTGCGCTGCGCCTGCTCTCGCCCTTCATGCCATTCCTCACGGAAGAGCTCTGGCACGCTCTCTACGACGGCAATCCGCCAGCCAAGTCGATCGCGCTCACCCGCTATCCGCAAGCCGCGGAAACCATCGATGACGACGCCCTTAACGCAATGGCTCTCGTGCAGAATCTCATCGTTGAAATCCGCACCCTGCGCAAAGAAATTGGCGTGGAAGAGAGAGCTAATACGCCGGTTGAGATTAGAACAGAACTGATTTATCAAGAGCTCTTCGGGAAATCGAGCGCCATCGTCGAGCGCCTCGCCCGCGCCAGCGAAATCCGCTTCGTCCCCAAAATCTCTGCGGGCCTCGCCAGCCATTCAACGCCCAATTTCGACGTGGCCGTCGTTTACGAGCGCAGCATCGACGTTCCCGCCGAGCGAGAACGCTTGACAAGAGACATCGCGAAGTATGAGAAAGGTCTGGCCGCCGCCGAACGTCAGTTAGGCAACGAAAGCTTTCTGGCCAAAGCGCCATCCAATATAGTCGAGGGCCTCAAAAAGCAGGAATCCGAAACGCGCGCGCTGTTAGAAAAAGCCCGCGCAGCACTGAACGCGTTACCAAGCGCATAACCGGTCCCGGTCTTTGTTTTCTGACCACTGACCACTGTTCACTGACCACTGACCTATGGACTGGAAAAGCACACGCATTGACGCGCTGTTGGAGCAGGCACTGGTTGAAGACCGCGCCGTGTCCGACTCCACCACCAACCTCACCATCGATCCCGATCTTCACGCCTCGGCAGCCATCATCGCCCGGCAGGAAATGGTGGTCTGCGGGCTGGGCGCCGTGTCGCGCTTCTTTGAGATCTTTGCGCGCCTCGATACGCGCACCATTGCGCCAACACGTTTTGAGGTCGTCAGCCACCCCGAAATGTTCGACGGCGTTCGCGCCCATCCCGGCCAGGTGCTCGCCGTCATTCGCCACAATGCCCGCGCCCTGCTCAGTTGCGAGCGAGTGATCCTGAACCTCATGCAGCACTTGAGCGGCGTCGCCACGCTCACCCGCCAGTTCGCTGACGCCATCCAGGGAACACACGCTCACGTGCTCGACACCCGCAAGACCGTACCCGGCCTGCGCGTGCTTGAAAAGTACGCTGTGATGTGCGGAGGAGGAACCAACCACCGCATCGACCTCGCCTCCGGCATTCTCATCAAGAACAACCACATCGCTCTCGGCGGCGGACTGCCCACAGTCCTCACCCGCGCCCTCGAGCGCCGCAAAAAAGGCCAGCGCGTGCAGGTTGAGGTCCGCACCTCGCAGGAGCTTGAAGAAGCGCTCAAGTATGGGGCCGAAGCCATCCTGCTCGACAACATGTCGCCGAAAGAAGTAAAGCAATCCGTCGAGCGCATCAGGCGAGAGACCGCAGGCGAGCTGCCCGTCGAGCAGGGGGGCCGCTGGATTCCCACCGAAGCCTCGGGCGGAATCCGGCTTGAGACCATCCGCTCCTACGCCGAGACCGGCGTGGACTTTATCTCAGTAGGCGCGCTCACCCACTCCGCCAAAGCCGCCGACATTTCCATGACCATCACGGCCGAATAATGTTTGATCTGGCCGCTCTCGAATCCGCTGGCGACGATGGCCTCGGCGGCACCATCTTTGCCGGCCATCTCCACTTCTCGCCCGTCGCCGACTCCACGAATGACGACGCTCTCACCGCAGCCCGCCAGGGCGCGCCGCATGGATCGGTTTTTTTTGCCGACGAGCAGTTGGCCGGCCGAGGCCGTGGGAATCATGGCTGGCACTCTGCCGCCGGCGAAGGCCTCTACGTCTCCGTCCTGCTGCGCCCGCAGTTTCCCGCCTCGCGCCTGTCCCTGCTTTCGCTCGCGGCAGGTCTCGCTGCGGCAGATGCCGTGCATGCCGCCGCGAGATTGACCGTCGACCTGCGCTGGCCCAACGACCTGCTCATCGGCCCGCGCAAAACCGGCGGCATCCTCGTCGAGGCGAAAATCGAATCCACAACCGAGCCCCACGCAGTGCTCGGCATCGGCATCAACGTCCATCAGCGCAGCTTCGCCCCCGGCCTCAGCACTGAACCCACCTCGCTCGACCTTGAAGCCGGCCGGCGCATTCCCCGCCAGCGCCTGCTCGTCTGCCTGCTAAAATCGCTGGAGCGAGAAACGCTTGCCCTCGCTGCTGATGGGGCAGATGCGATTCCAACCCGCGTCAGCCAGACGTCAACATGGATCAAGGGCCGCAAGGTTGAAGTGCACGGCCCGCAGGCTTGCACCGGCGTGACAGCCGGGCTCGACCGGAATGGATTCCTCCTCGTCCGCACGCCAACGGGAATCGTGACCGTGCAGACCGGCGGCATCCGCGCTCTTCCGCCGGCCCCTGCAATCGAGGATTAGAACGACCATCAGAAATCTGGACCTGAACCAACATGCTGCTTGCTCTCGATGTCGGAAATACCAACACGGTCCTCGGCCTCTTCCGGCTCGACACTGAAAAGCCGGAACTCGCCGCGCATTGGCGCGTCACCACCCATCGCACCCAGACCGTGGATGAGTACGGCGTCTTCTTCGTCAATCTCTTTGAGATGCACGGCATGGCCCCCAAGCAGGTCACGCACATCATCATCGCTTCCGTTGTGCCGCCGGTCGACTCCACGCTCCGCCAGGTCTGTGAACTCTATTTCAAAATCGAACCCATGTTCGTCGAGCCCGGCATCAAGACCGGCATGCCCATGCTCATCGACAATCCCACCGAACTCGGCGCAGACCGTCTCGCTGACTCCATCGCTGCGTACGAGCGATTCGGCGGCCCGTGCATCGTGGTCGACTTCGGCACCGCCACCAAGTTTGAAGTGATCTCGGGGCGCGGCGAGTATATGGGCGGCGCCATCGCTCCCGGCCTCGGCCTCAGCGCCGATGCGCTCTTCAACCGCGCCGCGCGTCTCAGCCGCGTAGACATCAAGCGCCCCGCCAAGGTCATCGGGACCAACACCGTGGGCCATCTGCAAAGCGGCCTCTATTTCGGCTACATCGGCCTGGTCGACGGCATTCTCGAGCGCATCCTCGCCGAACTGGGCCCCGATCTCGACCCCAAGCCGCGCATCATCGCCACCGGCGGATTGGCCCGCATGATCGCTGAGGACTCGCGCTACATCCAGGAGATCGACGAGTGGCTCACCATCGACGGTCTGCGCATCCTGTTTGAACGCAACCGCTCAGCCAAGCCCCGCGGCCGTTCTCACTGAGACCGCTGACCTTTTTGTTCTTGAATGCATACGGGTGCCCCTGGTCTCGCTTTTGAGACCAGGGAATGCATGAACTCCACCAACGAATTTTTCGGGTCAGAAATCCAGGTCATCCCGTGCTGAACTATTTCAACTACTTCACCGAGATCGAAGAGCGCTTCCAGCAGCGGCGCGGATCGTTGCTCTTGCTCTCCACACTCGACTGGGCGCTGATTGAAACCTGGCGCGAGGCCGGCATTCCGCTTGAAGCTGCCTTGCGCGGCATCGACGCGGCCTTTGACAAGTACGAAGCCCGCCAGAAGCGCGGCCGCATGCGCCGCATCAATGGCCTGGCCTGGTGCGCGCAAGCCGTCATGGATGCCGCAGTCGAATTGAACGAAGCAGCCGCCGGCTCGGCCTCCACTCCCGCCACGCCCACCGATTCCGGCTTTGAGCACGCCCGCGTGGCCGCACACCTTGATTCGGCCGCCGCCGCACTGGATGCCTCCGCCGTCGCTCCTGAAGCCTGTGCCGCAACCGCAACCCGCCTGCGCGAACTTGCTGCCGAAGTGCGCGCTGCAAGTGAGCAGAACACCGCACATGTCGATCTCGAGACGCTCGAGCTTCACCTCACCGCGCTTGAAGATAAACTCTTTGGCGCCCTCAACGCCGCAGCTCCCGAGGAACTCATCTTCGGCCTCAAGGAGCATGCTGCCCGCGAACTCGCTCCCTACCGCAGCCGCATGGGCGTTGTGCAGTTGCGCCAGGTGGAACGCCAGTTTGTGCAGAAGCAGCTTCTTGTCCACTACAGCCTGCCCCGCCTCAGCCTGTTCTACATGAGCCAGCAATGAAGCAGCGCCGAACTCAACGCACATCCAAGCGCCCGCGCAGTCCGCAACCCGCGAAGCCCGAGCTCCCGCAAATCGCCGAGCCCGTTGCAATTGAGAAGCCCATCTACGGCGGCGCGTTTCTCGCGCGAGTTGACGGCAAGGCCGTCTTCGTTCCGCTCACGCTGCCCGGCGAACAGGTGCTCATTCACGTCACCGACGACAAAGGCGGCTACGCCACAGCGGAAGCCGATGCAATCGTCACGCCCTCGCCCCAACGCACCACGCCAGCATGCCGCCACTTCGGCGCCTGCGGCGGATGCCACTATCAACACGCGACCTATCCGGCTCAGATCGCTTTCAAGCAAGCCATCCTCCGCGAAACGCTCACCCGCGCAGGCGTGATCCCACCAGAAGAAATCTCAGTGCTTGCCGCCGAAACCGAAGCGCAAACCTGGGCCTATCGCAATCGCGTCCGCCTCGCCTTCAGCGCAGACGGAAATCCCGGCTTTCGCGGCCGCCGCTCGCATGCGGTCGTTCCCATCGCCGAGTGCCCCATCGCCGCGCCTTTGCTGGTTTCTTCCGCGGCAATCTTCGCCGACATGGCCCGCCGGTTTTCGCCCTCACTGCGCCCCACCGAGCTCTCCCTCTTCACCAACGCCGACGAATCCGCGATGCTGGCCACCATCTTCACCTCCAGCGCAAACCCAAAGCAATTCGACGAGTTCGCCAGCGCGGTCTCCGAAGAAATCCCCGCTCTCAAGGGAGTTGACCTCGTGAGTGAGGGCCGTAGCGGTGATCGCAACCAATCCAGCCCGCCACGCACTGTTGCACGATGGGGCCAGGAGTCCATCAACTATCGCGCAGCCGCCTTCGACTATCGCGTAGACCACGGCGCCTTCTTCCAGATCAATCGCTGGCTCGTCGATGGGCTCGTCCGGCAAGTCTGCGCAGGCTATCGCGGCCAACTCGCGTGGGACCTCTTTGCAGGCGTCGGCCTTTTCGCGCGTCAACTCACGGCCCGCTTCGCAAGCGTGGTCGTTGTTGAGTCCGCTCCCCCCGCCGTCGCCTCCCTCGAAGAAAATCTGCGCGGCACAACCGGCGTCGCGGTGCGCTCGTCTACGCTCGACTTCCTGCGCCGCAACGCCACGCTACCCAGCAAAGCCGCCCAAGCTTCAACTGTGCCCGACCTGATCACCCCTGACTTGATCATCCCCGACCTGGTTGTGGTTGACCCGCCACGCACCGGTCTCGGCCCTGAAATCACTACCCTGCTTGGCGCCCTCGCAGCACCGGCCTTGGTCTACGTCTCCTGCGATCCGGCCACCCTGGCCCGCGATCTGCGCGCCCTTCTGACCTCCGGATACTCGCTCCACTCCGTCACGCTCGCGGACCTGTTCCCGCACACCTTCCACCTTGAGACCGTAGTCCATCTCCGCCGCGCCTGATAGGCTGATCTCGCAACTCCGATTCGGTTCTAAGGCGCGATGGAACCCGCATCCCCCAACTCCGGACAGCCCTCTGCCGGCCAAAGCGCCGCGCCCCTGTTCCATGCCGCGTGGCAGTTTGCTGTGGGGATCACTATCGCCCACTGGCTCTGGCTGCGGCCAGGCTTCGTTCTTTTGGCCTTGGCGCTGGTCGCCACGCTCGCTGTCCTGGCGGCATTCCGCGCTCAGCGCACCGTCTTTGTGCCGCTGGCCATTCTCTGGATCCTGCTGGGAGCGTGGTGTGCTCTCATGCAGCCCCAACCGGCTCCCGCGCCGGCGCTCGCCGCTCTCTCTGACGGTCTTCTACGCACCGTGGAAGGAACCATCGTTGATACCGGTTCGATACGAAACGATGCCGAGCTGAACCTGAACGAGGATCCAGCCAATGCCGAGCCCGAA
>Ga0224554_1000332_pt1 | contig 41150 bp, 48 predicted proteins | sample 714S22024metaG_FD_180666 | JGI IMG/M metagenome (GOLD analysis project Ga0224554, IMG submission 180666) | Peat soil microbial communities from Stordalen Mire, Sweden - 717 S2 20-24 | ecosystem: Environmental > Terrestrial > Soil > Wetlands > Peat | place: Sweden: Norrbotten County, Stordalen... | reverse complement strand
GCCGCCATATCAGGGCGGCGGCGAAATGATTTTGTCCGTCGGCTACCAGAAGACGGAGTTCAAGCGCGCGCCGCATCGGTTCGAGGCCGGCACGCCGGACATTTCCGGGCCGATCGGCTTGCACGCCGCGATGGATTATCTCGACGCCATCGGCCGCGAAAATATCTGGAAGCACGACCAGGAACTGGCGAATTACGCTTACGAAAAACTTTCCGCGCTCAAAGACATCCGCCTGTTCGGCCCGAAACCTGTAGTGGCACGGGCGTCTCGCCCGTCAGTTTCAAATTTGCAACACACGGGCGGGACGCCCGTGCCACTAGGCCGCGCCGGCCTCGTGAGTTTTCTGCTCAAGGACGTTCATGCGCACGACGTGGTGACGCTGGCGGACCAGGCGGGTGTGGCGTTGCGCGGTGGACATCACTGCACGCAACCGCTTATGCACAAGCTCGGCGTGGAATCCACCGCCCGCGCGAGTTTTTATTTTTACAACACCAAGGCCGAGGTGGACCGGTTCGTGGAAGTGGTGAAGGAGATTCAGAAATTTTTCGGGCAATGAATTAAGCGCGTTAGCCATAGTGCGCTGAACCAGACTGACCGCTTTTAACAAAAGGCGCGTTCAAAATAAACGAATCATCATGTTTATTGACGGATTCATATTTTGCTCGTGCTTGCTCGAAAAGTAATCCCATCATTTGCTCAATGCGTTCATTGCACAATTTAGCATTTTCTTCCGAGCAAAATTTTTCTTCATCAGATTTTGTATTTTCGTAAAAAACAGATTCTAGCTTTTCATTTGTTGTTTTAAATTCTTCTTCCATCTCTTTTGGCTTTGGATGAGCAATTTGATCTCGAAACTTGAATAGTTGTTTGACGGTTTGAAATGGCTCTGCTCCCTCGTCTAGTTTAAGGGCGATGTGATCAGCTATAAGTTTGGTTTTAGACTGCCAAGATAGCTGGCGCTCAAAATCCTCCCAAGATGGGAAAAGTTTTCTGCCGAGAAAATTCAAATAGCCTTCGTAGGCAAATGCACAAAGAAGTAACGAACCCATCCACTGGTAGAAGCATCCCCTTTTCTGTTCTTCAGAGAGTCGAAGGAGCACTTGCGCGCCATGTATTGCTTCTGAATGAGGTCGGTAATCACGTTTCTTTTTGACTTTAATTGACATGAGTAAATGAAAGCATTTCAAACAATTTGGTCAAGCCGCTTGCAGGATTTCGTTCCAAAGATTAGAGTGCCGGCATGAAAGCGATTTCCATTCGCGAGGCGGAAGGTCAACTCGGCCAGCTTGTCGCCGAGGCGTGTCGCGGCGAGACGATTGTGCTGACGGACGGCGACAATCGCGTGACGCTCGCACCGCGCATTCTGGATCTGGAAGAGGACAGCCCGGAACTGGAGGCGGAATTGTTGAAAGCGGCCAACGGGCCGTTCACGCCTTATTCGTCGGAAGAAATGCGCGCCGCGTGTGAAAAAGTCATCCGTGAAAAGCGTGGATGAATCTGGTCATCCAAAAGTCGCCGCTGTTTCACGCCGACGTGACCAATCAGTTCGGTTGGTATTTCGACGAGGCGGGAGAACAACTGGCGTGGCGATTTTTCAACGCGGCTGACCAGACGCTTCTCAAACTTGCCCGCCAGCCGGATTTGGGTCGCCGCCGGAAATTTCTCCATCCGATGTTGCGCGATCTTTATTCGTTTCAGGTCGAACGCCCATTTAACAAAATTCTTATTTTCTATCGCGTGACGGAAAACGTTTTGCAAGCTTGGCGTTTGATGCACGGCGCAAGAGATTTGCCACGCCGATTGGTTGAACCTTTGTTATGACGGAAATAAATTCCCAATCACCGATGAGCGCCGTGCTGGAAAATTTTCCCGGCGCGCAACGGGCGTTGTTCCGGCGGTATCACATCGGCGGTGGAATTCGGATAATCGCTTGCGTTAATCATCCGCGCGTTTAGATTCAAGCCATGATTGAGACATTGGAAATCGCCAAGGCCGGGCGCGACCTGCCGAAGGTTGTTCGCGGATTGAAAAAATCCGGCTCGCTCGCCATTTCCAATCGCGGGCGCACGGTGGCGTATCTCATTTCCCGCGACCGCGTGGAGGCGATGCTCGAAACCATGGAAATCATGGGCAATCCCAAAGCCATGAAAGCCATCCGCGATTTCGAGGCGGGCAAGACGAAGTTCGAACCAGTGAAGGTGCTGGATGAGGACTAAGTCGAAGTCGCTCCGCAAGTAAAAGAATTCGTCCGTTCGCTTGCCCCGGTGCCGCGCCGGAATTTGACCCTTGCAATCACATCATTGGCTCAAGACGACGGTGATCTAAAAGTTTTGGAAGGCAGGCTGACTGGTTATCGTCGTTTGCGGGTGGCAAATCATCGCGTGATTTATCGCGAGCAGTTTGTCTATGGCGCACGGGTCATTTTCTGCATCTTTGCCGAGCATCGCAGTGTCGTGTATAAAATGTTTCAACAGATGCTGCTCGAAGAATTGTCCAGACAATGAGCATGGAAATAAAAATCATTCCGTCCGATTTACCCATGAGCACCGTGCTGGAACATTTTCCCGGCGTGCAGCGGGGCGATTGAGCCGATCATCATCCCCCCAAAGCTGCCGGGTCACCCACGTCGCCTTTGTTGAAGTCCACATATTCCTCCGTCAAATCGGCGGCATACATCACCGCGCCCGCCTGGCCGAGGTTCAGCTTGATGTGCAGATCAAATTCCTTCGGCGCGACGGCGGCGCACAATTCGCTGAACGTCGCCTGCGTCGGCTGGCCGCGCTGGAGGCTCCATAAAATCGTCCGGCTGCCCGGCGCGCTGTAGCCGATGTCCACTTTTTCCTCGACGATTTTTGCGGATGAATAGCCAATCGCGTCAATGATGCGTCCCCAGTTCGGATCGCCGCCGTGCCAGCTGGTCTTCACCAGCGCGCTGTTGGCCACCGCGCGGGCGGCGGCATCGGCATCCTGAACCGTCTTCGCGCCGGTCACGCGCACGGTCACGACGCGGTGAACGCCCTCGCCGTCGCGCACAATTTTCTTCGCGAGTTCGAGGCAGACGTGGTTCAGCGCGGCTTGGAAAATTCCGAATTCTGAATTCCGGATTCCGAATTTCTTGTTTCCGGCCAGACCGTTCGCCAGAACCAAAACCGTGTCGTTCGTGCTCATGTCGCCGTCCACGGTGATGCGGTTGAAACTGTTTGCGACGGCTTCATTCAAGGCCGTCTGCAAAACCGCTGCGTCAACCGCCGCGTCGGTCGTGATGAAACACAGCATCGTCGCGTGCAGCCCGCCGTGCGGCAGCGTGGCCGGCCGCGCGCCGGTCGGACTCATGCCGGGCTGAATCATGCCCGCGCCTTTGCAGATGCCGCCGAGGCGGATTTTTTTTCCGCCAAGCAAAAATTCAACCGCAATTTGCTTCGGGCGAGAATCGCTCGTCATGATGGCTTCGGCGGCGTTGTCCGCATTTTCGACGGCGGAGCCAAGCAACGTGGCGGCTTCAATGATGCCGGCGCGGACATTGTCCATCGGCATCGTCACGCCGATGCGCCCGGTCGAGCCGACCAGCGCCAGACCTTTTGAAAGGTTCAGCGCGCGTTCGGTGAACGAGACCATTTCGCGGGCGTCGGCCAGGCCCTGTCTGCCGGTGCAGGCGTTGGCGTTGCCGGAATTCACGACGACGACTTGCGCGGCCCCGCGTTTCACGCGCCCGGCGCAGATTTTCACCGGCGCGGCGCAAACCTGGTTCGTCGTGAACATCCCGGCGACAGTCGCGGGCGATTCGGAAACGATGAGCGCGAGGTCGCGTTTCGGGCCTTTGTTCGAGCCTTTGCCGGTGCCGAGTTTTTTGATGTCGCAAAAAACGCCGCCGGCGAGAAAGCCTTTGGGCGCGACGATGGAGCCGGTAATTTCCTTAAATTTATTTTTCATGATCAAATCGCATATTCAGTTTTGAATTTTGAATTTTTAGTTTTGAGTTGGAAAGCAAAGACTGGCCATGCAACAACTAAAAATTAAGAATTAAAAACTTAAAACCCTGTTTTCACCGCGTCAATTTCCAATCGCATCATTTTGACCCGAACGTTTCCGTCCACGTCGGGCGGATGTTTGGCGACGTAACGCTGCGTGACGGCGGAAATAAACACATCGCGCAGGTTTTCCGGCACGCGCTGGATATAAGGAATCCACGTCGTGCGCAGCCAGGCGGCGAAACCATCCGCCCCGGCATAAGCCGCGTCTTTCGGCGCCAGCCGGACGCCATTGATTTTGAAGCCGGATTTCGGCAGCCATTTTTCATAGTCGGACGGCGCGTAGAAAAAATACGGCGCCGGCATCTTGCGGAAAAATTCGCGCCAGCGTTTCAGCCGCAGCTCCGGGCGCAACGCGAGAAAAACGTCGTGCGCGTTGCCTTTGCCGCCGCAGGAAACGACGAGGCGTCCACCGGACTTCAAAACCGCCGCCGCCCCGCGCAAGATCGCCTCGTGATCGTCCACCCAGTGCAGCGCGGCGTTGGAAAAAACCGCGTCAAACTTGACGGCGAATGTTTTCGCGGAGATTTTCCGCGCGTCGGCGATTTGAAATTTTAGATTTGGAAATTTTTCCGCCGGGAAAGTTTTGCGCGCAAAACGAATCATTTCCGCCGAAGCATCAGCGCCCGTGACCGAGCCGTGTGGAACGGCCCCCGCAATTTCCGCCGTGACTTTCCCGTCGCCACAGCCGACATCCAGGATTTTTTCGTCGCCGCACAAATTCAATTTGGAGATCAATTCGCGCGCCCAGGTTTGCTGCACGGCGGAGTTCGCGGCGTATTCAGCGGCATTCCATTTGGCGGCTTGAGCCGGATGCGGATGCGGTTTCAAATTTGAAATTCGAGATTTCAACTCAAACCAAGCCGGCGGTTTCGGGCCAGCCGCACAAGATGTTCATGCTTTGCACGGCCTGGCCGCTGGCGCCTTTGACCAGATTGTCCTCGGCGCTCATCACGACGAGCCGGCCGGTGCGCGGGTCGAGCCGCCAGGCGATTTCGCAAACATTGGTGCCGACAACATTTTTGGTGTCCGGCAACGATTTGCCTTCGAGCAGACGCACGAACGGTTCGTTCGCGTAAGCCCGGGCGTAGCACGCGGAAATTTTTTCACCGGTCAATTTTTCCGCCGGCTCAAGATAAAGCGTCGTCAGAATGCCGCGATTCACCGGAATCAAATGCGGCGTGAACTGAATGATGACCTGCGTTTTGGCCGCGAGCGAAAGCTGCTCCTCGATTTCCGACAAATGCCGGTGCTTGGGCACGCCGTAAGGCCGGACGCTTTCGTTGCATTCGCAAAAAAGATAATCAATCTCCGCCTTGCGGCCCGCGCCGCTGACGCCGCTCAATGAATCGGCGATGATGCCCGCTGGTTTGACTAGTCCGGCTTTCAGCAAGGGAATCACCGGCAGCAAAATACTTGTCGGATAGCAGCCCGGCGAGGCGATGAGCACAGATTTTTTGATCTGGTCGCGATAAATTTCCGGCAGGCCATAGACGGATTTTTCCAGCAAGCCCGGCGCGGGATGGTCGTGCGCGTAAAATTCCTTGTAGATCGCCGCGCTCTTGAGCCGGAAGTCCGCGCTCAAATCAATCACCACGCAGCCGGCGTCGAGCAGCGGCACGGCATATTCGGCGGCGACACCGTGCGGCAGCGCGAGAAAAATCACGGCGGCCTGCTTCGCCAAAGCTTCGACATCCGGTTCGGTGAAGCGCAATGTTTTTGATTTCGGATGGCTCGCGAATTTTGGAAAGACCTGCGCCAGCGTTTGCCCGGCGTTTTGGCGCGAGGTGACGGCAACCAGTTCCGCGTGCGGATGGTTCAAGAGCAACTGCACCAAAATTTCGCCGGAGTAACCCGACGCACCGACGATGGCGACCTTTTTCGTTTTCATTTTCAAAAAATCTTAACCACGAAATACACGAAATACACGAAATTTGCACGAAGACAGAATCAATGTGGCTGACAAATTATTCTTTCGTGTCATTTCGTGTGTTTCGTGGTTCAACAAAAAAACCCTGCCGGATTGATCCAGCAGGGTTTGAAAAATCCGAAACGGTCAACGTTTCGAGAACTGGAAGCGCTTGCGCGCGCCCGGCTGGCCGTATTTTTTGCGTTCGCGCATGCGCGGGTCGCGCGTGAGCAGGCCTTCCGCCTTCAACGGCGGACGCAGCGCGGCGTCAAATTGAATCAGCGCCCGCGCGAGGCCGTGACGAACGGCGTCGGCCTGGCCGTTCGGGCCGCCGCCCGCGACGTTCACGCGCACGTCAAATTTCTCCGCCGTGCCGGCCACCGCCAGCGGCCGCGTGGCGATGGAGCGCTGGGATTCCAGCGGGAAATAATTTTCAAATGTCCGGCCATTCACGGTGATCTTGCCGCTGCCGGTCGCGAGGCGGACGCGCGCGACGGCGGTTTTGCGCCGGCCCGTGCCGAGAAATTCATTGGTGACGGTGGATTTTGCCATATCAAATAAATTATTTCGCGACGGCGAGCACGGCGGGCGTTTGCGCGGCGTGCGGATGTTTGCCGCCTTTGAACACTTTGAGCTTGGTGAGCAGTTGCGCGCCGAGGCGGTTCTTGGGAATCATGCCTTTGACGGCGTGCATGATGAGATTTTCGGGCTGCGTGGCGCGGACTTGCGCGACGGTGGTGTATTTCTCGCCGCCTTTCCAGCCGGAATAGGTCATGAATTTCTTGTCGGTTTCCTTCTTGCCGGTCACGCGGACTTTTTCCGCGTTGATGACGACCACAAAGTCGCCCGCGTCGAGGTGCGGCGTGTAGACGGGTTTGTTTTTCCCGCGCAGAACGTCGGCGACCTGCGCGGCCAGACGGCCGAGCACCGCGCCGTCGGCATCAATGACGTGCCACTTGCGCTGATCCAAATTCACTTTAGGTAAATGCGTTTTCATTTCAAATCCCGGCAAAGGGACGTGGAAGTTATCAGACCCGCCCGCGAAGTCAACAGGTCATTTCAGCCGGCCCGGCTTCATTGCGGCCCGGCGGAGTTTTTTTGCCGGACGACAGCAGGTGCGCGCCCTTGAGCAGGCGGCAGAAATCTTTTTTGCTGGTGACGTGTTTGGTGCCTTCCTTGTTGCCGAGGTTGGGCAAGGATTTGTATTCCACTTCCAGCCGTTCGAGCCGGACGATGCGGAGGTATTGTCCGGCTTTTTTCCAGACCTGTCCTTGACACAGTTTCACGTTTGGAAATTTTGGGGCCAACCTGTCTCCCCTGATTTTTACGCCAGGAGAGACGGCCGCCGGCGGGTTACTTTTTCTTGACGGCGGATTTTGCGGCCGCAGCAGCCTTTTGCTTCTGGCTGGCGGTGTCGGCCTTGATTTGTTTCTGCGAGGATTTCTTCTGGTTGGATTTTGGTGATTTGTCGCCCATAATTTTATTTTCCGCAGGTTGATTCGCCTGCGGAATTGTAGTTTCTCCGAAGGAAACTGCATCATGCGCCCCGGCGGGGCCGTTGTAAATGGCGGACGCAAAATCATTTTGCCGCGATTGGCGCGGGAGTTTTGGCGGGCTGGTTTCCTGACGCCCGGCCGCCGATTTTTGTTGTTGCGTTCGCGCGCGCGGCAATTAAGCTGTCGAACTCGATTTGAGCCGAAACAAACCATGAACGCCGAACTCTGCAAAAAAGCCGCCGAAAAAGTGGGCAATCCGAACGTCCTCGTGAACCTCGTGTCGCGCCGCGTGCGCCAGTTGAACTCCGGCGGCGGCGGCTTGAGCCGTCCGCTCATCGCCAACGTGGGCAACCTCGGCGCGGCGGACATCGCGCTACGCGAAATCATCGAGGAAAAAATCGGCTGGGATTTGCCGGAGATCGTCGAACTGGTCCGACCGGTGGCCAAGAAGCGCAAGAAGCGGTAAAAAGCAAAGGCAGAAGGCAGAAGGCAGAATGTAGAAATAAGTCATTCTGTCAGGTTGGTTTCCTAGAATTTTCTGCTCCGCTCATTCATTTGGGTGAAGCATTTTTGTTTCTTCATTCTTCCTTCTTCATTCTACATTTGTCCCATGTCCGACATCGTGACCAACCACAAAGCCCGGCGCGATTACCACATCCTCGAAACCTTCGAGGCGGGCATCGTGCTGCACGGCACGGAGGTCAAGTCGCTGCGCGCGGGCAAGGGGCAGATCGCCGACGCCTTCGCGCGCGTGGACAAAAACGAGGCCTGGATTTACAACGTCCACATTGACGAATACTCGCACGGCAACCTGCAAAACCACGCGCCCAAGGCGCCGCGCAAACTGCTCCTGCACAAATCGGAAATTCGAAAGCTGTTTGAACTCGCCTCGGTCAAGGGCAACGCCATCGTGCCGCTGGCGTTTTACTGGAAGAACGGCAAGGTCAAAGTCGCGCTCGGCGTCGGCAAGGGCAAGGTGGAATACGACCGGCGTGACGACATCAAGAAGCGCGAGTCCGACCGCGAACTCAAACGCGCGACGATGAAGTGGTCGAAGGGGAAATAATCCGCCCCGCCCGCATCCCTGACGCCGTTTTGTTTAATGGCTTTTGATCTGGACCGATGAACCCTTGAGGCCGCCGGACTCGGCCTTGAGGGTGATGGTTCCGGGCTGGCCGGCTTTCGCGCGGACGATCACGAGCGCGAGGCCGTTGAACGCATTGTGTTCCGGCGCCTGGAACGATTCAAAGCTCGTCGGATCGCCGTCGTCCGTGGCCACAATTTCGCCGGGGCCGGTGATGGAAAATATTATGTGGTTGTTCGAGCGCGGCACGAGCAGGCCGCTTTTGTCCGCCACGGTCACGGTGATGAACGAAAGGTCCTGGCCGTCGGCGGTGATTTTATTGCGGTCGGCCTGCAAGGTGAGTTCCGCCGCCGGGCCGGTGGTTTTCACTTCGTCGGTCGCCCACTTTTTGCCGTTTTTGTAGGCAACGACTTTGAGCGTGCCGGGCTGATAGACCACGTCGTTCCAGCGCAGGCGATATTCAAACTGCCCTTTCTTTTTCAGGCCGAGCGATTTGCCGTTCAGGAAAAGTTCCGCCGAGTCGCCGGAGGTATAGACCATGACCGGCGTGACGAGGCCGGGGCGGTTGGTCACGCTGCCGTCGGCGTTTGTGATAGTTTGCGCGGCGCGTTCCGGCCAGTTCCAGTGCGGCAAAATGTGCGCCATCGGAAAATCAGGACGCCAGTGCGCCTGGTAAAGATAAAAGCGGTCCTTCGGAAAACCGTCGAGATCCACGATGCCGAAATAGGAACTGCGCGACGTGCGGTCGTAAGGCGTCGGCTCGCCAAGATAATCAAATCCGGTCCAGACAAATTCGCCCGCGACGAACGGATTTTTTTCCTGGCCGGCAAATTCCGTGTCCGGCGGCGTGGCCCACGGCGGCGCGTAAAGGTCGTAGGAACTCATCTGGTTGTTTGACCTGCCGCCGTTCTTGTTGTTGGTGACCGGGAAGAAGTATTCGCCGCGCGAGCTGACGCAGGACGCCGTCTCGCTGCCGAACAGCGGCTGGTTGGGATTGGCGGTGCGGAACCGGCCGTAGTCGCCCGGTTTGTAGTTGTAACCGAACACGTCCTCGTTGGCCGCGAAGCCGTTGAAGCCAGCGTTCACGTCGCTGTTGGCGGAGGTCGTCGGGCGTGTCGGGTCTTCCTCGTGCGCGATGCGCGTCAGCTCCGCCGGAATCCAGAATTTGGATTTGACGCCCTGTTCGTTGACCTCGTTGCCGATGCTCCACAAAATGATGGACGGATGATTGCGGTCGCGGCGCAGTTCCGCGCGCCAGTCTTTTTCATGCCAGTCGTTGAAGAGCAATTGATAATCGTTCCGCGTCTTGCCGCGCTGCCAGCAGTCGAACGATTCATCCATCACCAACATTCCGAGCCGGTCGCAAATGTCGAGCAATTCGGGCGACGGCGGATTGTGGCTGGTGCGGATGGCGTTGCAGCCGAATTCCTTCAAAATTTCCACCTGCCGCTCCAGTCCGCGCGTGTTGATCGCCGAACCCAGCGCGCCGAGGTCGCTGTGGTCGCAGACGCCGTTGATGGGAACGCGCTTGCCGTTCAGCAGAAATCCGTTGTCCACGGTGAATTCAATCGTGCGGATGCCGAAGGGTGTTTCCAAAGAATCAATCGTTTTTCCATCCTGCAAAACGGAAGTGACGACGACATAGCGCTGCGGCTTTTCGAGGCTCCACAGTTTTGGATTTGAAAATTTAATCCGCCCATCGCTCGGCTGCGACTGGTGCGCGGCGATTTTTATTCCGTCAACGGAGAGAGCCGCGATAGATTTTCCCTTGCTGCCGTCCGCGTTGAGTTCAAAGATTTCTTTTTTCAACGTCACGGTGGCATCGGCGTCCGCATCGTTGTCCACGCTGGCCTGGATTTTCACCGTCGCCGCGTCCGCGCTGACTTGCGGCGTGGTGACATAAACGCCCCAATGCGTGAGATGCACCGGTGCGGTTTTTTCCAGCCAGACGTTCCGGTAAATGCCGCCGCCCGGATACCAGCGCGACGAGTTCGGCGGATTGTCGAGGCGGATGGCCACGACGTTGTCGCCGCCGAAATTCAAATACGGCGTCAGGTTCACGCGCCACGACGCATAACCATAAGGCCAGCCGCCGACAAATTTTCCGTTGAGCCAGACCGTCGCGTAGGACATTGCGCCGTCCACATCCAGATAGATTTTCCTGCCCGCGTCAGACGCCGGGATGTCCAGATGCTTGCGATACCACGCGACGCCGGACCACGGGAGCTTGCCCGTGCCGCCGGGCAGCGCGGGATCGAACGGCCCTTCGATGCCGAAGTCGTGCGGCAAATTCAGCAGCCGCCATTGGCTGTCGTCAAAACCGGGCTGCGCGAAGGAAACGCCATCGCCCAAATTGCCTTCCGGGCGCACGGCGGGCGCGTTCGTCGTGAACGGATTGCCCGTCGGCAAAATCCACGCCTTGATCGCGGAATAATTCAAATTCGTCCCGGCTTCCGGCGCGTCGGCCTTGAGGAAACGCCAGCCGGCATCCAGCGAAAGGCGTTCGCGCGGGGCAACATCGGCGGAAAACACCGGCACCCGCGCCAGGAACAGCAGGGCGATGGCGATTTGAACCGGCGGGCGAACCGGCTGTGAGAACCGGCTGGAAAAAAAAGGAGAATTTCTAAAAAGTTTTGTCATAGGCTTTAGGAGGGAATTGTGCATTTTTTGAATTTCAAAAGCCATACTATTTTTTGGATCGGCCGCCCTCCATCGGAACGGTTGACGCTGGCGCGATAAAAAAACGCCTTTAACTTTGAGTTTTCAAAGCGAGGCGGGCTGTTTGAAGGTGGGGTGGCCGACGGGACTCGAACCCGCAACAACAAGCTCCACAAGCTTGGACTCTACCATTGAGCTACGACCACCAACCGGGCACAAGCTAGTTTTTTCCGGCGGGCGCGTCAAGTTTGCGACAGCACCGGCCGGTTCAGTTTCGGCTGCACGTCGGGAACGTCCGCGCCGCGCGCCTGCGGGAATTTTATTTTTGAGCGGAGCAGGAGCGTGCCGAGGCAGAAGTCGGCGAAAGGCATCACGACATTGTAATTCTTGTGCATATAACGGTGATGGAGCAGGTGATGGCCGTTGAGCCGGTGGAAAATCCACGAACGTTCCACGCGCCGGGCTTTCGGCAGGTGCATGCACCAGTGCATATATTCATACGCGGCGTAATAACCGGCGAAGGCGAGGAACGAACCAATCATCAATTCCCAGCGGCCAAGCCACCACGCCAGCGCGAGCACCGGCAACATTCCCAAAAAAATGAGCAGCGGGCCGTTCCACCACGCCATCGGGATAAGCTTGATGTCCTTTTCATTGATGACGTGATAGGTATGGTCGGATTTGAAAATATGGTGATGCACCAGCGCGTGCGCGCGGAAGGCATAATCAAAGCCGCCAAACGGCCGGTGCATGAAATAGCGGTGCAGCGTCCATTCAAAGAACGACGAAAAAACCACGCCGCCGCTGAATCCAATCGCGGACCAAAAAATGAGATGCTCGATGACTGACATGATAAAATTAACGCCTCGCGGGCAAAAAGTGACTTCCAAGCATATAATGCCACAATCGCCGGCGGAACAACAGTTAAATTTAATGCGCCTTTGCGGTCACTGCGGATTTTCCGAACCCGGTCCGGTGAACAACCCGCGTTTGACTATTCCCCGCCGATTTACTAACGTCGCGTCCCTTGAATTAAAACCAAACCCGAAAATTTTATGGCCGCCAAATCCGCTGAAAAAACCACCGAAAAAAATGTCGCCGAAACCAAAGCCGCTTCCTCGCACGCGCGCGAACTCGAAGCCGCCATTTCCAGCATCCACAAAAGCTACGGCGACGGCGCGATCATGCGCCTCGGCGACGCGCAGTCCAAAGTGAAAATCGGCGTCATCCCGACCGGCGCGCTTGCGCTCGACCTCGCGCTCGGCGTCGGCGGCATTCCGCGCGGGCGCGTCGTGGAAATTTTCGGACCGGAATCTTCCGGCAAGACCACGTTGATGCTGCACGTCATTGCCAACGCGCAAAAAGCCGGCGGACTCGCAGCGTTCATTGACGCTGAGCACGCGCTCGATCCCGGCTACGCAAAAAAACTTGGCGTGAACCTCGACGACCTGCTCGTGTCACAGCCAGATTCCGGCGAAGAAGCGCTGACGATTTGCGAAACGCTCGCGCGCTCGAACGCGCTCGACGTCATCGTGATTGATTCCGTCGCCGCGCTCGTGCCGAAGGCCGAACTCGAAGGCGAGATGGGCATGGCCACGATGGGAATGCAGGCGCGGCTCATGTCGCAGGCGTTGCGGAAACTCACCGCGATTTTGGCGAAATCCAAGACGACGTGCGTCTTCACGAACCAGTTGCGCGAAAAAGTCGGCGTCATGTTCGGCAGCCCGGAAACGACCACCGGCGGCAAGGCGCTGAAATTTTACGCGAGCGTCCGCCTCGACATCCGCCGCAAAGATACTTTGAAAGACGCCGCCGGCAACGCCACCGGCAACCACGTCCGCGTCAAGGTCGTCAAAAACAAAGTCGCGCCGCCGTTTGTCGAGGCCGAGTTCGACATCATTTACAACCACGGCATCAACAAGGAGGGCTGCATCCTCGAAGTCGGCATCGCCGACGGCGTCGTGGACAAAAAAGGCGCGTGGCTGCAATTCGAGGGCGAGCTCATCGGCCAGGGAAAAGAAGCCGCGCAAAAGGCGATGATTGAAAAACCAGCGCTCGCCAAGAAGATTGTTGATGCTATCCTTGCCAAACGCGCATTGGTTGTCGCGGAGTAATTTATTTATCGAATGAGCAGCATTTCTGAAATGGATCTGGATTTGGAAAAACTTTTCCAGCCCGTATGGGCGCAGGAAAAGCCGGCGGGCAACCGCTTTGAAAAATTCACCGGCAACGAAGGCGTCAAGTCCGAACGCCGCTTCAGCGACAAGCCCGGCGAACGCCGCGCCCCGCGCCGCGATGGTGCTGGCGGCGGTGAACGTCGCGGCGGTTCCAAGTTTGGCGATCGTCCAGGCGGAGGTTTCCGTGGTGGCGACCGGCGCGATGATCGGCGTGAGCCTGTCCGCCGCGAAGCGCCCGCGCCATTGCCGGAAGTCAGCGTCACGATTTTGCCCGGTGAAAACGGCGTCGAATCGCTTTCGCGCCAGATCAAGATGACTGGCCGCGCGTATCCGCTCTTCCAGATCGCGCAGCTCGTTTTGGACAAGCCGGAGCGTTATTCCGTCCAGCTCACCGTGAAGAAAAAAGCCGACGGCACCATCGCGCAGCCGCTGTTCGTCTGCGCGCTCGACGAGACGCCGTGGTTGAGCGAGGACGAAGCCATCGCGCACGTCCTGAAAAATCATTTCGCCACGTTCTACCAGACCGACCGCATCGCCACCGAACCGCCCAAGGGCGTCTACACGTTCGTCGCGCAATGCTCCATCAGCGGCGTCATTCTCGGCCCGCCGAACCATCACGATTATCAGAACCAGTTGCGCAAGCTGCACAACGAGCGTTTTTCCCGGATGCCGTTTGACGCCTACAAAGCCGGTGTGAAGATTGTCCGCGATGAAGTCGTCGTGAAGAAATGGATCGAAGACCAGAGCTTCAAGACCGAATACACCGTCCTCAACGTGCCGGAGCCGCTCAAGCTTGCGACCCTCGAGGAAGTGGAGAAACATTTCCGCGCCACGCACAAGGAGACGATCATCAAGTCCGTCGAGACGCTTGTGGTCAGCGGCGTGTTGAGCCGCAACCTGCGCAGCCGCGGCTTGCAGCAGCTCATCCGCCAGGAATGGGAACAGCAGCGTCATTTCCCGTTGCAGCTCGCCAGCACGTTGAGCCAGCAGTTCGCGCATCACGGCCTGCAATTTTTCAAGGTCAACAAAACCGTCACGCACGTCGCCGTCGCGCGCCCGCAATATCTCGACCTCGAAGCCACGCCGGTTTCCGAGAACATCAAGCGTATCGTCGAGTTCATCAACAAGTATCCGAAATGCACGCGCCGGAAATTGATCGAGACGCTCGCGCCGTCGCCGACCACCATCGAGGTCAAGCCGGACGAACAAAAATCCGCCGAGGCGACGCCGGAACAGACTGCCATCATCGCGGACCTGCATTGGCTCGCGCATCAGGGCCACATCATCGAATTCGCCGACGGCAAACTGGAAACGGCCAAGAAGCCGCTGCCCAAACCGGTGAAAGCGGAAAAGAAACCGGCGGCGGAAAAAACTGCGGCGGAAAAGCCCGTCGTCGAAGGTGAAGCCGCTGCTGAAACTGCGCCGCAAGCCGAAGTTGCCGTTGAGCCGGTCGCAGTTGAAGTTCCGGTTTCAACTGAAGCCGCCGCTTCCGCGCCGGCAGCGCCGACAGCCGCCGGGCCGGCGCCGGTCGAACCGGTCGCATCGCCGTCGTGAAGAATTAAATTCCGGCGCGAACAATTTTCACAGCGAGGTTCACGCCTCGCTTTTTTTGTTGGAGTTCAAGCTTGCCGCATTTCCACCTTTGCAAAGCCGGCGGCCTTCGCGTAAAGTGTGGCCATGAAGAAGGAATTCATCTTTGAGGTGGAACAGGACGGCCATATGCTCGTCGCCACCTGCCACGAACCGGAAATGGCGACGCAAGGTGAGACTCTCGACGAATTGCTGGCGATGATCCGCGATCTGGTTCAATGCCGGTTCGCTGAAAATGATGAGCAACTGCACTGGCCGATCCGCCTGCACTTTTTGCAAGACCCCGTGCTGTCGGCGCAAATGGCATGAAGCTGCCGCGCGACCTTTCCGGCGATGAAGTGTGCCGCGCGTTGAAAAGACTGGGCTTTGAATTTGTGCGGCAGACCGGCTCGCATCGCCATTACACCAAAGACGGATTGCATCCCTGCGTGCCGATGCACCGCGAAATCAAACCCAAGACGCTGCAATCCATTTTGAAACAGGCCAACATCACGGTGGAGCAATTGCTCGAAAATCTGTGAACGGATTAATTGTTCTTCATGGCCCAGTTCCATGTTAAATAATTCCACAAATAGCTTTCATGTTCATTGACGAAATAAAAATTTACGCGCAGGCGGGGCACGGCGGCAAAGGCTGCGTCGCGTTCCATCGCGAGGCTTACATCACCAAGGGCGGCCCGAGCGGCGGCAACGGCGGGCGCGGCGGCAGCGTCATCTTGCAGGCCGACCACGACCTCAACAATCTCATCGGACAGTATTACGTCCCGCGCCTCATCGCGCCGGGCGGCGACGCGGGCATGGGCAAGGGCATGGACGGCCACGCGGGAAAAGACCTCATCATCAAAGTTCCCTGCGGCACGCTCGTGTGGAAATTGCCGTCGGCGAAACCGGTTGAAAAAATCGAGGACGAGGATGACGACGATGACGCGGCCGAGCCGGAAAATAAAAATCCGCTGTTCAGCACGAGCACGGGCAAACGTCCGTTGCTGCGCCGCGCGGCCAGCGGACGTGCGCTGGAAATTGATCTGTCCAAGGACGACGCGGACGCTGAAAAACTTTCCGTCATTTCCGCCAAAGGCGAACTCGTCGCCGACCTCACGCAGCACGGGCAGCAATTTATTTTGTGCAAAGGCGGACGTGGCGGACTGGGCAACCGCAATTTCGCCACCGCCGCGCGCCAGACGCCGCGATTCGCACAGCCGGGCGAGCCGGGCGACGAAGGCGATTTTCTGCTGGAGCTTCGCATCGTCGCGGAAGTCGGGCTCGTCGGTTATCCGAACGCGGGCAAGTCCACGTTGCTCACGGCCATTTCCCGCGCGCGCCCGAAAGTCGCGCCGTATCCGTTCACCACGCTGCATCCGCAGATCGGCATCGTCGAATACGCCGACTGGAAACGGCTCACGGTCTGCGACGTGCCGGGACTGATCGAAGGCGCGCACAAAAACGTCGGCCTCGGCCACAAATTTCTGCGCCACATCCAGCGCTGCAAAATCCTCGTGCTGCTGCTCGACATGGCCGGCACGGACAACCGCAAGCCGTGGGACGATTACAAGCAACTGTTGAGCGAACTGGAACTTTACGATCCTACGCTGCTCGAAAAACCGCGCCTCGTCGTCGCCAACAAAATGGACGAAGCCGTCGCCGAGAAAAATCTGAAGGAGTTCAAAAAGAAAATCAAAAAAGTTTCGCTGCTGCCGATCTCCGCCGCGTTTGACCAAGGCATGGAAAAATTTCGCGAGACGATTCGCAAAGAGGTGGAAGATTGTTAAATGTTAATGCGAACTACGCAACGACGAACGCGCGCGAACGAAGATTGACTCTGCTTTCAACCGAGATTTTCTGAAACAAAGTTTCGCCGATTTTTTCTCCCAGCAGCACTGGAACAGCATTTCCGATTTGCCGCATTGCTTCAGTCCATGCACCCGTTATCTTGTAATCGTCGGGAAAGGTCTGGATGCGTTTGCCCTCGAACACGGTGAAATAACGCACCGAGCCATCGTGATAACGAATCATGTTTTCGCCGCCCGGCACGCCATGGCCTCCGGCTTTCAGAGTTTTTGCCGGAGCATCGTAATCGCTGCCCGTGTGGCCGGGATACGTCCGCGCCAAGTCACGGAAGTTATGGTCAGGGATGCCATGCCTGGTGCGCGGGTCGGGAACGCCTTTCAGCGCATCACGGACGGTGCGCCACGGTTTCAGTTCCGGCTCAAAAAAGCCAAAGGTGTTTCGCAGGTTTTTCACGCCCGCCTGCAATCCATTGAGGCAGGTTTCGCGTTGCGCCTTCGGAATTTTGTGGGTGTCCCAATAAAATCCCGTGACGAATTTATCCCACAACAATCTTTCTTCACTGTGAGTCGCAGCCGGAAATTCCCAAACGGCATCCAAGTCAGAACGGATGCCGACAATGACGACGCGCTCACGACATTGTGGAACACCGTAATCGGCAGCGTTCACCAAAGTGTGCTGCACTTTGTATTTGATACCGTCATAACGGTCATAATTTATTTTTTGCAGGGACTTGAAATGTTCCCGCCACGTCGCCTTCAAAGTCGGATGAGCGTCGGGAAAGGTGAGCCGGAGAATGATGTAGCGGAAATAATCCGAAAATGTTTCGCGTAGCAGTCCCTTGACGTTTTCAAAAACAAAAGCTTTAGGAGCAAGCGTTTCAATCGCGTTGATTGCATAGGGAAACATATCGCGGCAATCATTGTTCGCGCCGTGTTTTCCGCCCAAAGAAAACGGCTGGCAAGGCGGGCCACCGGCAACGATGTCAATGTCTGAAAGCCGGTGGAAATCGAAATCCTGAATGTTGCCTTCAAATACTTTTTCAGGATCAAAGTTCCGACGCAGCGACGCACAGGCATCCTCATTGAACTCGACGAACGCGCTGTGTTCAAAACCAGCAAGTTCGAGTCCTTTTGCCAATCCACCCGCTCCTGAAAATAGTTCCAGCGATTTCATTTCGATTTACCCAGCGTGGCCAGATGGGTTTTGATTTTCTTTAGAATGACGGCTTTGGTTTTGGGAACACCGTTGCATTTGTCCGCCCACTTTCTTCCGGGATGAATCACATCCCAATCAGAACGCGCCTGTTCATAGCGTCCCTTGCCGGGATCGTGATTTCCAAATCCATCAACAGCGGTATTCCAAAGCGGGCGATTGAGTTTTATGAGAGCAGCTTCAACTGTGCTAATCATGTCCGAACCTGTGTGTTCAAAAATCACAAACCGACACATAAAATCATCGGCGTTGAGATTCGGAGCGATTTTCAAATTGTTGTGATGCTGGCGCAGACGGCTAAAAAGTTCGCTGGATTGATTGTCTATGTCGTCAGAAGTGCGAGATTGCCGCCAACCCTTCGGCACGGCTTTGCCGACGTAAATCGGAAACTCGTAAGCCGTGCGATTTAGTTCAGCGTATCGTGCGTAAAACTTGTTCGAGCCAATGTAATAAAGCGCATAAACGCCGCGTCCATGAAAAGAAACTGGCGGCGGCAAAGTCAAAACGGGTGTGCCATTAAAAAATCTGACGGCATCTTTGACTAATTCCGCGAACGCATCGTTTCGATAAGCGTGTTCTGCTCTATCAAATGGCCTTTGTTTCATCTCAAGTGTGGCGATATGCCGTAGCAAGTGTGCGTCGGAAATTTATCAGCGTCAATCCGCGTTCATCTGCGGTTAAAAATTGTTTCCGCTTACAATTCTAAAAACCGCATCACGGTGTCGCCGTGCTTGAGCAATTTCACCTCCGTCCACGGCCCGACGATTTCCAGCGTGTCGCGCTTCGTGTGGCCGAGGACAAATCTTCCGCCGGACGCGAGCAGCTTCGGCAAATTTTTATCATCGAGCAATTGCTGCGCGAAGGAAGTCGAGCGGCGGTTCACATTTTTTTCGCCATAAGGCGGATCGGCCAGAATCAAATCGAATTGCCGCCCGCTTTCCGCCAGTTGATTCATCACCGGAAAAACATCCTGCGTCCGCACTTCCAGAATTTCGCCGTAGCCCGCCGCCGCCGCGTTGCTGCGGATAAATTCCGCGTGCCGATGCGATTTCTCGACGCACATCACCGTAGCCGCGCCGCGACTCAAACATTCCAAACTCAACGCGCCGCTGCCCGCAAACAGTTCCAAAACCTTCGCGACGACAACCCGCGCGCCGAGCGAATTAAACACGGCCTGCTTGACCAAATCCGGCGTCGGGCGAACGTCGAGTCCTTTCGGGACTTTGAGAATTCGCCGAGCCGCGTTGCCGCCGGTGATGCGCATGAAGATTATTTAGCCACAGATTTTCACAGATGAAACACAGATTTCAGAAGCAAAGTTTAATCTGTGTTTCATTTGTGTCCATCTGTGGCAGAAAAAATTCAATTAAAAATTTCCGCGAAGAAAGCCTTCATCGCCTCCCAAGAACGCTTGTCGGCCTTTTCGTTGTATTTCGCGCCGGCATTGACGAAGCCGGGATCGGGCTGCGTGAAGGCGTGAACTGCGCCACCGTAGAAAACAATCTGCCAATCCACTTTGTTGTCGCGCATCTCGCTTTCAAACGCGGTCAAGTCAGACGGGTTTTGAAACGGATCATCCGCGCCCGCGAGCGCGAGGACTTTGCATTTTATATTTTTGCCGTCCGCCGGAGTCGGCGAATCGAGCCCGCCGTGGAAACTCACCACGCCATTCAAATCCGCGCCGCTGCGCGCGAGTTCGATCACCGTCGTGCCGCCGAAACAATAGCCGATGGCGGCAATTTTTTTTGCGTCCACCAAATCGTTTTTTCGCAATTCATTCAAGCCAGCGTTGACGCGCTCGCGCAAAAGTTTTCTGTCGGATTTATATTTTCCAGCGGTCACCCCTGCGTCCTGAACATCTTTTGGTCGCGAATCTTTTCCGTAAATGTCCGCGCAAAAGGCGACGTAACCGAGTGACGCCAGTTGTTCGGCGCGGCGTTTTTCGTAATCGGTCAGGCCGAACCATTGATGCACGACGAGCACGCCGGGACGCTTGCCGGAAATGGAATCGTCATAGGCGAGAAAGCCTTCGAGCGTGGCGTCGCCCTGTTTGTATTCCACGGTTTCGGTGTGAATCGCAGCTTGGGTTGTCATGCTGCAAATTAAAACAAGAATTGCAGGAATCAAATTTTTCATAGTTTGAAATTTCTCCGAATTTAACCACCAAGACACCAAGGCACAAAGAATTTTCACAATGATTTTCGCAAATCCTAAACTTGGTGTCTTGGTGACTTGGTGGTTAAAATGATTTGCGTGAAAAGTCCGATTTTAGAAATCTCAAACCTGCGCATCGAGCGCGGAGGCACGGTCATTCTTGACGGCGTGAACTGGCGCGTGGAACGCGGACAACATTGGGTGATCCTCGGAGCGAACGGTTCCGGGAAAACTTCCTTGTTGAGCACGCTCACCGGCTACCTGATGCCAACGAGCGGTGAAATTCTTTTGCTTGGAAAAACCTACGGCCAATCCGACTGGCGCGAATTGCGGAGGAAAGTCGGCCTGGTCAGTTCATCCGTGCGGCAGATGATGGCGGACGATGAGCCGGTGCTGGAAACCGTCGCCAGCGGGAAATATGCGATGATTGATTTCTGGGGGCGGCTGTCGCGCGCGGACAAGAATCGTGCGTTGAAAATTCTCCGGCAGATCGAATGCGCGCAACTGGCCGAACGTTCCTGGCGTGTGCTGTCGCAAGGCGAACGGCAGCGGGTTTTGATCGGGCGCGCGTTGATGGCGGAGCCGCGCGTTTTGATTCTGGACGAGCCATGCGCCGGGCTTGATCCGGCGGCGCGCGAGCATTTTTTGCGATTCCTCCAGCGGCTCGGCAAAACAAAAAATTCCCCGACGCTGGTTCTGGTGACGCATCACGTCGAGGAAATCATGCCGGTGTTCTCGCACCTGCTGGTTTTGAAAAATGGAAAAGTCCTCGCAGCCGGGGAAAAATCCGGCGTGCTGAATTCAAAAAATCTTTCCAGTGCGTTTGGGGCACGGATGCGTTTGCAACGGGCCGGAAACCGTTACGCGCTGAACGTCGTGGCGAAACGCGGCGGGATGATGTGAGTGCGTTTGCTAATTTTTTGGCTTGATACTGACGACACCCGTTGCGGAATCCTTGACGATGGTCAGATCATAATTCTCGCATAGCGCGACGACGGCCTGTCTCGCAGTAACATTCTCCCATCGAATGGAAATCATCGTTGGATGAGCGACGGTAAAAGAAATGATGCCGTAGTCGTGAAGATCGTCATGTTCAGACACCTTTGGGTCAACAACGACATTTATCTTATCATGGTCAATGAGGCTCTGAAGAGCCACATCAAGTGGCACATCCTGAAATCGAATCATTGGAATCAAGCCATTTGTCAAAGACGCAGCATTGTTTGTATCGCTGCCGAGCAAACTGGCATCCACAACATTCAAGACACTGTTCGTGCTGGCAATTCGCGCGATGGTGGTAAATTTATCTTCAACCATGACAAGACCATGTTCCTTGAGCAGTCGCGCGAGTGCATCCTTTATGCTGATATTCGTCCATGTAACTGTAACCGAAGGTTCCTGCTTCTGGAACAATTGGAACAATTTCGGATCAATGAGATAGTTGATTCCAGCTTCCCGGGCAAAGGCATCGATTGTGGTCGTGATAGGAACATCCTTCAAATGTATTTCAGGGATCAGCGGAGTTGTGTTTGTTGCTTGGCCGTTTGCCGTCGTCGTCACGCCGATAAACAAGGCAACGGCAAAAGTTGCCGCAAGAGGGAAATGGATTCGGTTCTTGTTCATGTGGCTTGACTTTGCAAGCGGCGGAATAATTTTTCCAGACAAAACTGCGAGGGAAATTGGTTTGACGCGCCATTTACTTTCCTGCGCTTCGCTGCTAAAACTTCCGCGTGCTTGATTCCGCCGCCATCTGGAAAAATCTTAATTCGCCGCGCCGGTTGTTTCTCATCGCCGGGCCGTGCGTGATTGAAAATGAAAAATTGTGCCGCACCGTCGCCGCGTCGCTGAAAAAAACCTGCGCGTCGCTCGGAATTTTCTACGTCTTCAAGGCCAGCTTCGACAAGGCCAACCGCACCTCGGGAAAATCTTTTCGCGGGCCGGGGATTGAAAATGGACTGAAAATTCTCGCCAAAATCCGCGACGAATTTGAAATTCCAGTTTTGACCGACGTTCACAACGAGGCGCAGGCCGCTGCGGCGGGCGAGGTCGTGGACATTTTGCAAATTCCGGCGTTTCTCTGCCGCCAGACGGATTTGATCGAGGCGGCCGTCGCGACGGGAAAAATCGTGAACCTGAAAAAAGGCCAGTTCCTCTCGCCGCAGGAAATGGGGCGCGTCGCAGAAAAGGCAAATATCGCGGGTGCAAAAAAAATCCTGCTCACCGAGCGCGGCACGACGTTCGGCTACAATAATCTCGTCGCGGATATGCGCTCGATTCCGATCATGAAATCGTTCGGCTTCCCCGTGATTTTTGACGCGACGCATTCCGTGCAACTGCCCGGCGGCGGCGGCGACAAATCGAGCGGCCAGCGCGAATTCGCGCCGGTGCTTGCCAAAGCCGCGCTCGCCGTTGGTGCAAATGGTTTGTTTATCGAGACGCATCCCAAGCCGGACGAAGCGTTGAGCGACGGGCCGAACATGATACTGCTCGGCGAAATGGCCACGGTGTTGCGCTCGTTGTTAAAAATTTACGAAGCGGCGAAATGAAAAGATTGGAAACAAGTTCAGACTACGATTCAAAATTAATCACCTAATTAGCTGGAGAATATTCTATGGCAATTGATTTTTGTTTGGCTTTTGAATGCAATCCTAAACGCTATTTTGGGAACGGCGATTGCCAGAAGGGAACAGGCGAAATTCTTGAACGCTTAAAAGCGAAAACCCGCGCACAGTTTATAATGCGAATGGCGAAACAGGAAGGGCGTGATCCTTATGCAATTTCTGTGGACGTGATTACCTCCGGTTCAGACGGGAATCAGATTCAGAAAAGCGTAACGATTGCCGAGCTTGAGGGATACTCCAAATCACTCGTTGAACACTCTGCGGATTGCAATGGCTGTCCGGCTAAATGCATAGAAGGCTCCTACGGCTGTATCGGGTGCATAAATTACCCGATTTCAGCACAGGCTGAAAATTGGCTGATTGACCGATTACAACCGAGCGGCACGATGGGAGCGGAAATGTGCTTTGATTTGATTCGTGACCGTGGAATTAACGGAAGCCAAGCAGCCAATATGCGTCAAAGAGGTTTATTTGAGATCACACAGGCAAAAAAAATCATTCTTAAGAAGGCGCTTTTCAAGAATCAATCGATTACCGCTGACCAGTTATTCGAAACCATGTTCATGGTTGGCAATCCGATTGATCCGTTTCACTGTTTTGGCGTGTTGCTTTTTTTTGGCGCTCTGACAATTGATGGGCGGGTTATTACCGACCCCAAGGACTCAAATAGTCTAGCCAAATTGCTTGATCTCAAGACTCAAGAAGACAAGGCGCAACACACTCAACAGGTTCTTGGGCCGCCGTCAGATTCTGAAGAAATAAAGTGTTTTGAATCGTATTTCCGGGCCATGTATCTGTCTTGGTTTTATGAGGTGCCTTTGTTGGTTTCAGCATAGAGATTCAAAACCACAGTCATGCCCGCAAAAATATCCACCGCCATTCGTCAACGCGCCGCAGGCATCAAATTATTTTTGTGCGACGTGGACGGCGTGCTGACCGATGGCTCGATCTTCATCGGCGGCGAGCGCGAGTTCAAACGCTTCAACATCCGCGACGGCCTCGGCCTCGTGCTGGCGCGGCGGGCGGGTTTGAAAATCGGCTGGGTCTCGGCGCGGCCTTCGGCGGCGACAAAATTGCGCGCGGATGAATTAAAAATCCATTTCCTCGTCCAACAGAACGACCGCACCAGCAAGACGGCGGCGATTGAAAAACTTCTGGCACAGGAAAAACTCGGCTGGGGCGAAGTGTGTTTTGTCGGCGACGACATTGTGGATCTGGGTCCATTAAATCGCGCGGGATTTTCCGTGGCAGTCGGCGACGGCGTGGCCGAGGCGAAGGCGGCGGCGCATTTTGTCACGCGCGCGGCGGGCGGGCGCGGCGCGATCCGCGAGGTGGTCGAGATGATTTTGCAGGTGCAGGGCAAGTGGGATTCGTTCGTCGGGCATTACTCGGAATGAAAACCAGATTGAACAGCGCCGTCTTGGTTTTGTCTGTCATTCTGGCGTCGGGATTTTTTGCCGGCGTAATTCATGCGCAGCAAAACGGCGCGGGCCACGCGAGCGATTTCGCGTCGGTCGAATATTTTGGCGCGCCGCACCAGCAGCAGATGAAGTCGCGGCTGTCGGGCGCGGAGGCGCAGCCGCTGGCGGGCGGCCTGCTGGTCATCAAACAATTGAAGCTCGAAACGTTCAACACGAACGGCAGCCCGGCGACGGTCGTGGAGGCGCCGGAATGCGTCTATGACACGCTGAAGGGCGAGGCGAGCTCGCCGGGGCATTTGCAATTACGAACATTCGACGGAATTTTCCGCGTCGAGGGCGATGGTTTTTTGTGGCGGCAAGGCGATCATTTGCTCACCATTTCCAACCAAGTCCGCACCGTCATTGAAAACACGGCGGAAAAGAAAACTGTTTTGTGAAAATCATTCATCTCATCGCGCTGCTTGTTGTGGCCGGCGGTTGGAATCTGCGCGCGCAGACGAATCCAACCGCCGCGCCGGCGCACGCGCCGACGCGGATTGATTCGGATCGCGTGGATTTTGACCTGAACACGCACCAGGCGGTTTATCAAGGCAACGTGCGCGTGGATGATCCGCAGATGAAGCTGACCTGCACGCACCTCGTCGTTTATCTGCCGGAATCGGGCGGGCGGCCCAACCGGATCGTCGCCGAGACGAACGTGGTGATTGATTTTGCGGATGAAAAAAGCCAGAAGATGCACGCGACGAGCGACAAATCGGTTTATGTTTATGCCATTCAAAATGGCGCGACGAACGAAACGGTCACGCTCACCGGCAATGCCAAAGTGGAAAACGCACAGGGCTGGCTGACGGGCGAGCCGATTGTTTGGGATCGCGCGAGCAATCATCTGACGGCGACAAACCAAAAAATGATTTTCCGGCAGAATCTTGACGGTGCGAAGACGGGCACAAACCTGCCACCGGGAACGATCCAGAATATTGACAGGCTGACTCTGCCGCCGTCACAGCCCTGATTTTATGGCAACCGCGTCATCATCGGACGGCCTGCTGCTCGCCACCGAAAAACTGGCGAAGGAGTATCGCGGGCGGCGCGTGGTCAACGGCGTTTCGGTCAGCGTGGCTGCGGGCGAAATCGTCGGGCTGCTCGGCCCGAACGGCGCGGGCAAGACGACGACGTTCAACATGGTCGTCGGCGTGGTGAAGCCGGACGAGGGCGCGGTTTTTTTTCAAGGCCGAAAAATCACGACGCTGCCGATGCACAAACGCGCGCGGCTGGGCATCGGTTATCTGACGCAGGAGCCGTCGGTTTTCCGCAAACTTTCCGTCGAGGAAAACATCCTGGCGATTTTGGAGACCTGCAAACTTTCTGCCGACGAGCGCATGGTGCGCTTGAAATATCTGCTCGAAGAGCTGGATTTGACGCCGATTGCCAAGAGCAAGGCGTATCAATTGAGCGGCGGCGAAAAGCGCCGGCTGGAAATCACCCGCGCGCTGGTGACGAGTCCGAAACTGCTTTTGCTCGACGAGCCGTTCAGCGGCATTGACCCGATTGCGGTTTATGAAGTTCAGAAAATTGTGCGCCGGTTGAAGGAACGCGGGCTGGGCATTTTGATCACCGACCACAACGTGCGCGAAACCTTGAAGTTGATTGACCGCGGCTACATCATCCATAAAGGCCAGGTGCTGGTCGAGGGCAGCGCGGAATTTTTGGCGAACGACCCGAAGGCGCGGGAAATTTACCTGGGGCCGGAGTTTAATTTGTAAGCGGGATTAAGATTGGGATTACGATTGCGATTAGGAATTGCATCTGGAAGCCATAATCTTAATCCTAATCGCAATCGTAATCGAAAAATGGCACAGCCATCCATCACGGTTGAACAGTTTTTCAAGGAGCACGCCGGCGCGCTGCAAATGCGGCTGCTGTCGGAAGCGGCGGGCTTGAAGCGCATCATCCGCGAGCCGACGGTCAACCGCCCCGGCCTCGCGTTGAGCGGGTTCACGCAGTATTTCGCCTACAAACGCGTGCAGGTTTTTGGCCACGCGGAAGTTTTTTATCTGCGGACGCTGACGCGTGAGCAGCGCGAGACGCGTTACGCCTATCTGTTCGCCTACAAAATCCCGTGCGTTGTTTTCAGCCGGGGATTGAAGCCGGACCTGGAATTTCTCCCCGCCGCCGAAAAAGCCGGCGTGCCGGTTTTCCAAAGCCCGCTCGTGACGATGACGTTCATCAACGCCGCGACGCTGGAACTGGAGACGATGTTCGCGCCGCGCGGCACGGAGCTCGGCAGCATGGTGGACATCCTCGGCGTGGGCGTGATGATCCGCGGCGACAGCGGCATCGGCAAGAGCGAGGCCGTGCTTGCGCTGATCGAGCGCGGTTACAGCCTCGTTTCCGACGACGTGACAAAAGTGACGCTCATCGGCGGCCGCGAAGTCCTCGGCACGAGCGCCGAGCTGACCCGCAACCACATGGAGATTCGCGGCATCGGCATCATCAACGTCGCCGCCATGTTCGGCATCAAAAGCGTCCGCCGCAGCAAGACGCTCAACCTCATCGTCACGCTCAAGCCGTGGGACGAGGTTTCCGACGTGGACCGGCTCGGCATGGAGCAGGAATTCATCGAAGTCCTCGGCGTGGCCATCCCGCACATCACCATTCCCGTGCGCCCCGGACGCGACCTCGCCCGGCTGATCGAAGTCGCGGCGTATCAGACCAAATTGAAAAATTCCGGCTACAACGCCGCGCAGGAATTGAACGAGCGCCTGATCGCGCACATGAACCCGGGTAATCCGCCCTCCGCGTAAAATTGATTGGCGCGGCACCTTGACATGATTTAACTTGGCATGACCAAACCCATGAGCGCAAAAAAACTGGCCGATGGCGGGTTCTTCACCAAGGAACTGACCATCTCAAACAAGCTGGGCATCCACGCCCGGCCCGCCGCGCTCTTCGTCAAGACCGCCAACCGCTTCGCCTGCGACATCTTCGTGGAAAAGGACGGCGAAAAAATCAACGGCAAAAGCATCATGGGCCTGATGATGCTCGCCGCCGGTCCCGGCAGCAAACTCACCCTGCACGCCAAGGGCGCAGACGCGCAGACCGCCATCGCCGAAATCGAGGCGCTCGTCCAGCGGAAGTTTGACGAGGAATAAATTTTATGAGCCTCGCATTGTGGAAACGCAGCCAATTTTCCCGCCTGTTCATCGTTGCACTGTTCGGTTGCTGCGCGGTTTTGACATGGTCATCCTGCGCGAAGAAGCCCAGCGCCGGCATCGTCGGAAAATGGCAGGTGCAGGGTGAGGGAGACATCGTCCAATTCAACCAGGACGGCACGCTTACCAGTTCCAGCGGCGGGGCAAACACAGACAATGGAACATACACATTCACCGACGACAGCCACATGAAACTGGCACTCATCGACACAAACGGCACATTTGTTTTGGATTGCACCGTTCACATTCAAGGCGACGCGATGGACATGACCATGGCGTCGCCGGGCGGACCCAAACCGAACACGTCTTATTTCAAGCGGATAAAGTAACGTCTTATCCAGTTCCAAACACTTTCAGCGTTTCAACTTGAAACTTGAAACCTGAAACTTGAAACTGGCTTCATGGCAGCCGCCGAAATAGACATCAAATACGTCGCGGACCTCGCGCGCATAGCGCTCACGCCCGACGAGGAAAAAAAACTCGCCGCGCAACTCGGCGGCATCCTCGGCTACATTGAAAAACTAAAGGAACTCGACGTGGCCGGCGTCGAGCCGACCGCCCACGCCGTCCCGATGGTCAACGTCACGCGCGCCGACGAAGTCCGCCCGTCGCTCCCGCACGACGAAGCCATGCGCAACGCGCCCAAGCAGGCCAACGGCCTTTTCATCGTGCCAAAAATCGTGGAATAAATCCGCAGATTTCACAGATGAACGCAGATTATTTTCAAATCAGTTTCAACAATTTCAGATTTTTAATCTGCGAAAATCTGCGTAATCTGCGGATGATAAATGCTTAATCAACTCACCATTTCCGAACTCGCTGCAAAACTTGCCAAACGCGAAGTTTCCGCGCGCGAAATCACGCAATCGTGCCTCGACCAGATTGCGCGCGTGGACGGAAAAATCCACGCCTTCATCAGCCACGATTCCGCCGACGCGCTGGCGCAGGCAGACGCGGCGGACAAACAAATTGCTTCCAGCGCGACGCCCGCACAAAAACCGCTGCTCGGAATTCCAGTCGCAATCAAAGACGTTCTTGCGGTCAAAAACCAGCCGCTCAATTGCGGCTCAAAAATCCTCGGCAAATTTATTTCGCCTTACGACGCGACGGCCATTGAGAAATTAAAGGCAGCGGGCGCGATTGTGTTTGGCCGGTTGAACATGGACGAATTTGCGATGGGCAGCTCCACGGAAAATTCCGCGTTCGGCGTCACGCGCAATCCGTGGGACATTTCACGAATTCCCGGCGGCTCGTCCGGCGGCTCGGCGGCGGCGGTTGCGGCGGACGAATGCATCGCCAGCCTCGGCACCGACACCGGCGGCTCGATTCGTCAGCCCGCCGCGCTCTGCGGCTGCGTCGGTCTCAAACCGACATACGGACGCATCTCGCGCTACGGACTGGTTGCGTTTGCAAGTTCGCTCGATCAAATCGGGCCGTTCACGAAAAATGTTTTGGACGCGGCGACGATGCTCGGAGTTTTGAGCGGCGTTGACCCGCGCGATTCCACTAGCGTTCCGCAGCCGGTTCCGAATTACGCCGCCGCGCTCGACGGAAAAATTAAGGGGCTGAAAATCGGTTTGCCGAAGGAATATATGATTGGCGGTCTCGACCCCGAAGTGAAAGCTGCCGTGGATGCCGCCGTAAAAAAAATTCAGGAACTCGGCGCGGAGATTGTGGAAATTTCCCTGCCGCACACGGATTACGCCGTCGCCACTTACTACATCGTTGCCACGGCGGAAGCATCGGCGAACCTTGCGCGGTTCGACGGCATTCGTTACGGCCTGCGCGTGGACGGAAATGATCCGGCGGAACTTTACGGCAAAACGCGCGGCGCGGGCTTTGGCGCGGAGGTGAAGCGGCGAATTATTCTAGGCACTTATGTTTTGAGCAGCGGCTATTACGATGCGTATTATCTGCGCGCGCAAAAAGTCCGCACGCTCATCCGCAGCGATTTTCTGAAGGCGTTTGAGAAGGTGGACGCCATCGTCACGCCGACCACGCCGACGGCGGCGTTCAAGATCGGCGAGAAATCGGACGACCCGCTGCAAATGTATCTGTCCGACATCTTCACGATTTCCTGCAACCTGGCGGGCATTTGCGGCGTGAGCGTCCCATGCGGCTTCACGAAATCGCCGAAGCTGCCCATCGGCCTGCAACTGCTGGGCAAACCGTTTGGCGAGGAAACGCTTTTGAAAATCGCGCACGCCTACGAGCAAAGCACAAACTGGCACAAGGAAAAGCCGCCAACTGCCGGCAACGGCTGAAGCCGGAATCGGGTGGGGCGAGTTTAATTGCAGCGGGTGGGGCGAGCGTCCTCGCGAGCCGAACAATCAAGATAATTCCGGCTCGCGAGGACGCTCGCCCCACCGAATTGACCCGCAACCAAAAATCAGCTTGCGCCACAAGTAACTTGATGGTTACTTGTCCCGGACGCATGGCCAGATCCGCCAAATCCGAAAACGCCGCGCCGCGAAATCCTGAACGCACGCGCGAACGCATTTTGTCCGCCGCGCTGAAGGAATTCGCCGCGAAGGGCTTCGCGGGTGCGCGCGTGGACGTGATTGCGCGCCGGGCGGCGATCAACAAGCGGATGCTCTACCATTATTTCGGCGACAAGGAGAAATTGTTCCGCGCGGTTTTGCACCACAAAATCGCCGAGCGGCGCGCATGGGCGGATAATTTGCCGGGCGACCCGGCGGAGCGGCTGCCGTTCTGGTTCAAGACCGGGTGCGAGGATGCGGACTGGATCCGTTTGCTCGAATGGGAGGCGCTGCAAAGCGGCGGGCAAAAGGTGATTGACGAAGACGAGCGGCGCGCGCAGTCGGCGGACTGGTTGAAACGCCTGCGCGGGCGGCAGGCGCGCGGGGAATTGTCAGCCGAGTTCGACGCGCGGCATCTGGCGCTGGCGATGCAGTCGCTGACCATGTATCCGATGGCGTTTCCGCAATTGACCCGGTTCATCATGGGGCGGAACATTGACGACCCGAAATTCCAGCGCGCGCACGCGGCCTTTTTGGAAAAATTTGCGGCGGCGTTCCGACCGCAGCGGGCGCAGGCCGTCAAAATTCATTTTGCAAAATAGGAAACGCATGAAAAACCTGATTCCAGCCGCGCTGGTTCTAGCCGCCATGACAATGCTTGGCGGCTGTTCGCGCGCCGTGAAAAAAACGGCGCCCGACGTGCCGGTGCTGGCCGCCACGGCGGTTGCGACCAACGTGCCAGTGCAGATTGACCCGCCGCCGGTCGGCCATGTGACGCCGGTTTCGACGGTCACGATCCATTCGCAGATCGGCGGCCTCATCAGCGCGGTGCATTTCAAGGAAGGTTCGGAGGTGAAATCGAATGCATTGCTGTTCACGATTGATCCGCGCCCGATGCAGGCGGCGCTGGCGCGCGATCAGGCGCAACTGACCAACGCGGAAATCCAGTTTGGCCGCGAACAAAAATTGTTCGACCAAAAACTGGTTTCGCAAGATGAATATGACACCAGCAAAGCCAGCCGGGATACGCTGGCGGCCACGGTGCAATCGGACAAATTGAACCTGGAGTTCACGGAAATCCGCGCGCCGTTTGACGGCGTGACGGGCAGTTTGCAATTTCACGAGGGCAATGTTGTGAAAGCGCCGGACGACACGCTGGTCACGATCAACCAGGTTCATCCGATTTACGTCGAGTTCGCCGTGCCGGAGCAATTTCTGCCGGAAATAAAAAAACAGATGCGCGGGAAAACGCTGAAAGTAACGGTGACTTACGAAAACATGGACGGGCCGCCGCCGCAGGGTGAATTGACTTTTGTGAACAACGCGGTGGATGAAACGACGGGAACCATTTTGCTCAAGGCCACGTTTCCGAATGAAGACAACGCGCTATGGCCGGGGCAGTTTGTGAAGGTCACGCTGACGCTTTCGGAATTGACGAACGCGGTCGTCGTGCCGTCGCAGGCGTTGCAGGTGGGGCAGAACGGCCAGTTTGTTTATGTCGTGAAATCGAATCCGACGAACGCGGCGAGCCAGATGGTTGAGATGCGCCCGGTGCAGACCGGGATTACGTTCCGAAATGAAACGGTTTTGCAAAGCGGATTGAAGACGGGCGAAACCGTCGTGACCGACGGGCAGTTGCGGCTTGCGCCCGGCACCAAGGTCATTGTCAAAAGTTCTGATTCCGCATCGAAGACCAACGCGCCATGAGCGTCCCCGAACTTTTCATCCGCCGCCCCGTGATGACCACGCTGGTCATGGCGGGCATTTTGCTTTTTGGCCTGGTTGGTTTCCGCCAGTTGCCGGTGAGTGATCTGCCGAGCGTGGATTATCCGACGATTTCCGTTTCGGCAAGTCTGCCCGGCGCGAATCCTGAAACGATGGCTTCCGCCGTCGCGACGCCGCTGGAAAAACAATTCTCCACCATCGCAGGCGTGGACAACATGTCGTCCGTCAGCTCGGTCGGCTCGGTTTCAATCACGATCCAATTTTCGCTCGACCGCAACATTGACGCGGCGGCGCAGGACGTGCAGGCGGCCATCGCCAAGGCGGCCAAGCAACTGCCGCCAAATCTGCCGACGCCGCCGACGTATCAGAAAGTAAATCCCGGTGACACGCCGGTTATTTTTCTGGCGATGTCGTCGCCGACGCTGCCGCTTTCACAGGTGGACAATTTCGCCGAAAATTTGCTGGCGGAACAGATTTCCCAGATCAACGGCGTCGCGCAGGTCAGCGTCTATGGCGCGCAGCCTTACGCCGTGCGCATCCAGGTTGACCCAAACAAGCTCGCGGCTTATGGACTCGGCATTGACCAGGTCGAGCAGGCCGTTGAAGCGGGCAATGTGAACCAGCCGCTCGGCACGCTTTACGGAAGGCATCAGGCGTTCACCATCCAGGCGACCGGACAGCTCAAGGTCGCTTCGGACTATCGCCCGATGATCGTCGCCTATCGCAACGGGAACCCGGTTCGATTGCAGCAATTGGGCAACGTGTTCGACAGCGTGCAAAACGACAAAAGCGCGGGCTGGTATAATAACACGCCGGCCGTCGTGCTGGCCGTCCAGCGCCAGCCGGGCGCGAACACGGTCGAGGTCGTGGACAACATCAAAAAATTATTGCCGCAGTTCCGCGCCGCGATTCCCGCTTCGGTGAACCTAGACGTGCTGATTGACCGGTCGCTGACCATCCGCCAGTCAGTTTCGGACGTGGAACGCACGTTGTTCCTCGCCGTATGTCTGGTCATCATGGTCATTTTTATTTTCCTGCGGAATCTTTCGGCGACGCTGATTCCCAGCCTCGCGCTGCCGATGTCCATCATCGGCACGTTTGCGGCCATGGCGCTGCTGAATTACAGCCTCGACAACCTTTCGCTCATGGCGTTGACGCTCTGCGTCGGGTTTGTCGTGGACGACGCCATCGTCATGCTCGAAAACATCGTGCGCCACATGGAAATGGGCGAGCCGGCGATGGAAGCCGCGCTGAAAGGCTCGCGGGAAATCGGCTTCACAATCATCTCCATGACGCTGTCGCTCTCGGCGGTGTTCATCCCGGTTTTGTTCATGGGCGGATTGCTCGGACGGCTGCTGCATGAATTTGCCGTGACGATTGTCGTGGCGGTTCTGGTTTCCGGTTTCGTTTCGCTGACGTTGACGCCGATGATGTGCAGCCGTTTCGTGCATTCGGAAAAGGAGAAAAAGCACGGGAATCTTTACAACGCCTTCGAGCGTTTCTTCGATGGGCTGCGCGCCGCCTACGACCGCACGTTGCAGGTGGTCATGCGCCATCGTCGCGCGACAATGTTTGTGTCGCTGGCGGTTTTCGTCGCCACGGCGTATTTGTTCTACGTCATTCCCAAGGGCTTTTTCCCCGACGAAGATACCAACCGGCTTTCGTCCACGACCGAGGCGGCGCAGGACATTTCATTTGACGCGATGCGCGAGCACCAGCTTGCCGCGATGAAAATTGTCGCGGCGGATTCAAATGTGGACGGCTTCATCTCGTTCATCGGCGGCGGCGGAAATTTGAACAACGGCCGCATCTTCATGCGCCTGAAAGACAGCTCGCAGCGGAAATTAAACGTGACCCAGATCATCCAGGAACTGCGCCCGAAATTCGCGCAGATGCCGGGCATGAATATTTATCTGAAAGTCCCGCCGCTCATCAACGTCGGCGGGCAGCAGAGCAAGGCGCTTTACCAATACAGCCTGCAGGACACCGACGTGAATGAATTGTTTCATTGGGCGCCGCTCCTGGCCGACAAGTTGTCGCACGAACCCGGCTTTCAGGATGTGACGAGCGATCTGCAAATCGCCGCGCCGCAGGTCAACGTGCAGATTGACCGCGACAAGGCCGCCGCGCTCGGAGTGACTCCGCAGCAAATTGAAAATGGACTTTACGACGCCTACGGCGAACGGCAGGTCTCCACGATTTACGCCGACGTGGCCGAATATTGGGTCCTCTTCGAGGTGCTGCCGCAATTTCAGCGCGACCCCGAAGCCCTCGCGCAACTTTACATCACCAGTTCACAGACCGGCACCAACGGCGCGCCAAAATTGATTCCGTTGAGCGCCGTCGCAAAACTGACGCGCACCGTCGGACCGACCAGCATCTCGCACGTGGGCCAGTTGCCCTCGGTGACCATCACCTTCAACCTCGCGCCCGGCACGTCGCTTGGGACCGCCGTCAATCAATTGCAAAAAATTGAAGCCGATATGCACCTGCCTGCGACTGTCACCGGAAATTTTCAGGGCGCGGCGGCGGTTTTTCAATCGTCGTTTCAAGGAATGATCGCCCTGCTCATCGTTGCCATTATCGTCATCTACATCGTCCTCGGAATCCTTTACGAAAGCTTCATCCACCCGCTGACGATTTTGTCCGGACTGCCGTCGGCGGGATTCGGGGCATTGATCACGCTGATGATTTTTGGCCTCGACCTGAACATTTACGGCTTCGTCGGCCTCATCATGCTCATCGGCATCGTGAAGAAAAACGCCATCATGATGATTGACTTCGCCATCAACGCGCAGCGCGAGCACGGAAAATCCGCCGCCGATGCGATCCACGAAGGCTGCCTCCTGCGCTTCCGCCCAATCATGATGACCACCATGTCCGCGCTCATGGCCACGCTGCCCATCGCGCTTGGCCTCGGCGCGGGCGGCGAAGCCCGGCGCGCGCTCGGTTTGTGCGTTGTCGGCGGGTTGGTCGTCTCGCAATGCCTCACGCTTTTCATCACGCCGGTGGTTTATCTCTACCTGGAATCTTTTCAACAATGGGCGTCGCGCAAACGCGGCAGAAAATCTCCGGGCATCGGGCCAAAACTAAAACCGGCAACCGCGTAATTTGATTACGCCACTTCCTGCGGGCCTTTGCCGCCGTTCAGCAAAAACAAGACCGCCATCCGCACGGCGAGGCCGTTCGTCACCTGCTCCAAAATCAGCGAACGCGCGCAGTCGGCGATTTCACTGTCAATTTCCACGCCACGATTGATCGGGCCCGGATGCATGATGAGCGCGTCGGGTTTGGTTTTGGCGAGCCGCGCTTTGTTCAATCCAAAAAGAGCCGTGTATTCGCCGATGCCCGGAAACATCGTCTTGCGCTGGCGCTCGTGCTGGATGCGCAGCAGGTGGATGATGTCCGCCTCGCGAATCGCCTCGTCAACATTGTGCGTCACGCGGCAGCCCATCTGCTCAAAAGTTTTTGGCACGAGCGTGGAAGGCCCGCAAAGCGTCACTTTCGCGCCGAGTTTTGTGAGCGCCCAGATGTTTGAGCGTGCGACGCGGCTGTAAAGGATGTCGCCGAGAATCGTCACGTTCAGTCCGGCGATTTTTTCCTTGTGCTCGCGGATCGTGAACGCGTCGAGCAGCGCCTGCGTTGGATGCTCGTGCGCGCCGTCGCCGGCGTTGATGATGCTGGCGTTGACGACGCGCGAGAGAAAATGCGGCGCGCCCGAAGCGCTGTGCCGGATGACGATGAAATCGGCGTTGAGCGCTTCGAGATTGCGCGCGGTGTCCTTGAGCGTCTCGCCTTTTTTGAACGACGAGGCGTCGGCGGAAAAATTCACGATGTCGGCGGTCAGCCGTTGTGCCGCCAGTTCAAAACTGATGCGCGTGCGCGTGGACGGCTCAATGAACAGGTTGACGACCGTCTTGCCGCGCAGCGCGGGGACTTTTTTGATCGCGCGCTCGCCGACGGCCTTGAACGCCTTGGCCGTGTCGAGCACGGTGACAATTTCCTCCACCGTGAGCGATTCGATGTCGAGCAGATGTTTTTTGGTCCAGCTCATTTTATTTCTCCAGCACGACCTCGTCCGGCTGGCCGGGAATGTCCAGGCGCACGCGCACTTTTTCCGTGAGGGTGGTCGGCACGTTTTTCCCGACAAAATCCGCGCGCACCGGCAGTTCGCGATGGCCGCGGTCAATCAGCACGGCAAGCTGGATGTTTTTGGGCCGGCCAAAATCGTTCAGCGCATCCATCGCCGCGCGCGTGGTGCGGCCGGTGAACAAAACGTCGTCCACCAGCACGACCGTCCGCCCGGTCACATCGAACGGCATGACGGTCGGATGAACTTGCGGCGCGGCGCGGCGTCCCAGATCGTCGCGGTGCATCGAGACATCCAGCACGCCGACTGGCACCGGCAGCTTCCAGATTTCCGACAGGATTTTCCCGAGCCGGAACGCGAGCGCGTCGCCCACGAGCGGAATGCCCGCCAGCACAACTTCCGCGCCGGATTCGTTGCGCTCGGCGATCTCGTGCGCGATGCGCGTGAGCGCGCGCGCGATGGCGGCGGCGTTGAGGATGACGGTGGCTTCAGGCATGAAAGCGGGTTGAAAGTTGAAAGTTGAAAGTTGAAAGTGGGTTGAAAAAGAAAAATCGCGAACCGCTCCGCCGGTGTGCGGAGCCGATTCGCATTATGCGTTTGGCGTTCATGGTTTCCTTTGCCACCTCGCCGGGCGGCGTTAAAGGAACAAATTTTTCCAGTTCAGTTCGTGGCGGCGGCCTGGCGGTTTTTGCGCCAGCTTGAACGGTGCTTGATGATCCAGTCCGTCAGCGCCTGCTCAAAACCGATGTCGCGTCCGGCCTTTTCCGACTCGATCCACTTGTGCTTGAGGATTTCCTCGCGCTCGGCCTGAAACTCGCGGTAGAGCGATGAGTTCTTCAGCAAATCGTTCGCCGATGGCGATTCTTTTGCAGCGTTCGACATATTCGTGAATTCCAAGTTAAATCTTCGCGGCCTGACGCGCAATAGAAAAATGAGCCGCCAAAATGCCTATAAAAATGGCCGTAAATCAAATATTTTAGCGCGGAAGGCGCGAAAGAAAATAGCCCGCAGTTTCAACTGCGGGTTTGCGGTTGTAAAAAAGGAAAGCCCCGCAGGGGCGGCGGAAAATTGCGGTGCTTTGCGATTCTGTCGCCCCTGCGGGGCTTGGTGGGTTTTGACGTTTTACCCGCAGTTGAAACTGCGGGCTATTGTCGGTCGTCGCTGCGCGACTTGGCTGGCCGGCAGGGCGGCCCTACCAAGTTACGGCGAAAGTTTTTCGCGGTGCGGCTGGTGGTCGCGGTTCCAGCGGGACAAGGCTTCGTCGCTGGTGTCTTCAAAAAGAAATTGCAGCGTCGGCGATTCGACGTGGCCGTCGCAAAATACCACGTTGGCTTTGCCTTGATGACGTGTGAAAGTGTTTCCGTATCTTAATAAATCATTCAAGCTATTTGGACGCATCAAAAAAATTCCGCCAGTAAAACCGTCGCCAATTGCCATCATGTCACTTGGTTTGGCAATTTGTGATTCACCAACTGGGGAAATAAGATGCGAGCTTGGATTAAAGTGGGCCTTGAGACCAAAGTGAACATCGTTATTTCCGATGGGAAGAACTCCAAAGGCATTGTAACCGTAAGAGGCTGGTATCATGTCTTTGGGGAAATTGATGCCTTTATTCCACTGGGCTGACGGACAAAGCCAGATGCCTCTCTCAAACCAATTTGTTTCAGGATTGGAAATGCCAAGTCCGTCGCTTTCCAACTGGCGAGGATAATTCCAAAGATAACCATTATTGTCAGCGAGAACCACCTGCAAGCCAACGCCAAGTTGATGAAGATTATTGATGCACCGAATTTTTTGCGCTCTTGCTTTGGCTTGAGGAATCGCTGACAACAAAAGCGCGGCGAGAATTGCGATGATGGCAATGACGACCAGCAGTTCAACCAGCGTGAACGCAAAATCTTTTTTATCCGTGTTCAATCTGTGTTTCATCCGTGGCTGAAAATTATTTTTGCAGCGTTTCCGCCATTGATTCCATTTCACCAGCCCACCGGCACGGTCATTTTTTTCCCGAAACGGTTGCTGTAATGCAACTGCCGGTGCTGCCGTCCGTATTCGTGGACGAGCTTGGTGATTTTCACGTCGTAGCAGCAATACTCCGCGATCTCCGCGAGCCTGCCGTCCTTGAACCAGCGGATCGCCTGCAAGCCCTCCGCCGTTTTTTCCACGCCGAACGTCGCCGTCGCAATCGAGTCGAGCGAGAGCCGGTGGTTCAGCGTGTTCTGCAATTCCACCATCAGGTCCAGCGTCGGAAGCTGGCTCAAATCAAACGACGTGTAGCCGTGCAGGACTGCGTAGTCGAAGCGCAAATTGTTGAAACCCACGACCAGGTCCGCGCGCTGCAAATCCTTGATGAGTTCGTCCACCTGTTTCTCGCCGTAAATTTTATATTCGCCGCTCGCGCTGCTGCATGTCACGCCGATGCTCATGCCCATCTTGGAAATGTTGCCCCAGCCGCCCACTTCATCGGCGGACTTTTGCGTTTCGAGATCGAAATAAAGGATGTTTTTCACAGCGTTCAAATTTACGATATGCGATTTACGATTTACGAGCCATTTCCGAAATTATGCGGGTCGCGTAAATCGTATATCATAAATCGAAAATATAAAAAAACTCGCAGCTTGAAAAATTTCGAGAATAGATTCAAATTTCACACATGGCACTCGCACCCTCCACCATGCTGCCGCTCGGCACGACCGCGCCGGATTTTCAACTGCCGGACACGGCCGGGAAAACCGTCTCGCTCGCCGATTTCAAAGCATCGCCCGCGCTCGTTGTGATTTTCATGTGCAACCACTGTCCGTATGTGATTCATCTCCGCGCCGGACTCGCACAACTCGCGCGTGATTACGCGCCGAAAAACGTCGCCATCGTCGGCATCAATTCCAACGACGCGAAAAATTATCCCGATGACAGCCCGGCGAAAATGAAGGACGAGGTGAAAAATGCCGGTTACATTTTTCCGTATCTTTACGATGAAAAACAGGCCGTCGCCAAAAATTATCGGGCCGCCTGCACGCCGGATTTTTTCCTGTTCGACAAAAACCGGAAGCTGGTTTATCGCGGCCAGTTCGACGCCAGCCGGCCGGGCAACGGGATTCCCGTCACCGGCAAGGATTTGCGCGCCGCGCTCGAGGCCGTGCTGGCTGGAAAAACAACTTCAGAATTTCAAACGCCCAGCATCGGCTGCAACATCAAGTGGAAAGCGGGAAACGAGCCGGACTATTTTTGAATGAAGAAGGAAAAATGAAGAATGAAGAAACGTGTTGGTCGGCGCGCTGAAATTTTCTTCATTCTGCATTCTTAATTCTTCATTTCTTCGGCAGCTTTTCGTCCACCATTTCGCAAAGAACGTGCATGAGCAGCTTCTGGCCCTCCTGAATCCGCGCCGTTGAATTTCCCTGCACGATCAAATCAATCGTCGCCGCGCCTTTGGTGAAACCGCCGTCGCGTCCGAGGAAGCAGACGCTTTTGATTCCTTGGCGCTTCGCCTCTTCCAGCGCGCGCAGGATATTTTTCGATTTGCCGCTCGTCGTGAACGCGATCAGCACGTCCCCTTTCTCGCCGAGACCCCAAATCTGCCGCGCGAAAATTTCGTCCGCGTGATAATCGTTGCAGACGGCGGTCATGAACTCGCCGTTGGCCGTGAGCGAGATGGCCGGATACGGCCGGCGGTCATTGCAAAAGCGGCAGAGAAATTCCGTGGCCAGGTGCGTGGCGTCCGACGCGCTGCCGCCGTTGCCGCAGACGAGCAGTTTTTTGCCGGAAGTCAGGCAGTTCAAAACCAGTTTCGCCGCGCGGTTCAGCGGTTCTTCCAAAGCCGCCAGCCCGCGAAGCGTCGCGATGGAATCTTCAATCGCCTTTTGCAAATGTGCCATGTGCGAAGACTAGCTGGAACTGCCCGGCTAGAAAACCACGAAATGAGAAAAACGGACGTAGCGGCGTCTCGGCAGAGCGCCGCCGTCTTTTTGTTTGGAGAATTGCGGCGGTCTGCCGACCCGCCGCTACGACTTGAATGTTGGCCGTTGAAAGAAAAGGCGAAATGCAGTATCGCTGGGACGTGACCTGCCGCCGCCAGAATAAAAATTCCGCGTTCACGCTGACGGAATTGCTGGTGGTCATTGCCATCATCGCAATTCTCGCCGCGCTTTTACTGACAGCCGTTTCTCAAGCCAAAGGAAGGGCGCAAAAAATTCAATGCGCGAATAATGTGCGACAGCTTGGAATTGGGTTGCAGACATTTGTTGCTGACAACCATATTTACCCTTCGTGGATCAGCACACATCCCGTTGCCGATTGGCAGGAAACTTTGCACCTTGAAATTTTTCCAAAAGCTCGTCCTCTCTTTCCGAAACAAGAAGGTGTATGGAAATGTCCGGCGGCTAACAAGCCAGCCAATTGGCCTAAATTTGTTGGATATTTAGACTACGGCTATAACTGGCGCGGATTGACCGCAAAAGTAAATTACGACACTAATTCGTTGGGTCTCGCCTGTTATTATTTTGATAATGCACCAGTCCATGAATCGGACGTTAAAAGTCCGAGCGAAATGATGGCAATTGGAGATGGATTTAGTGGAGGCTATGGAATCATTCAGGATGGGCAAGACTCACTTATCCGCGCGGATGGATTTCCAGATAATTTAGGCAGCACGAAAAGAAGTTACGCGCGTCATCAAGGCAAAGCCAACGTGGTTTTTTGCGACGGCCACGTCGAATCGCCGACGCTGCAATTTCTTTTTGAAGACACCAGCGACGCCGCCTTGAGCCGCTGGAACCGCGACCATCTGCCGCACCGCGAAAAATTGTCGCCGTAATTTCGTAGCAACAGACGTGAGTCCGCTCTGAAATCAATTTGAGCCGGCTCACGTCGGCTGCTACATTCCCCTCATGCCGATTTACGAATTTCATTGCGGGAAGTGCGGGCGCGACAGCGAAATCCTCGTCCGTTCGGCTGATTGGAAAAACACCGGGTGTCCGCATTGCGGCTCGAAGAAGTTGTCCAAGAAATTTTCCACCTTCGCCTCGGCCAGCGCGGGTGGAATTTCTTCCGGCAAAAAATCCAGCGGCGGATGCGGCAGCGGTTGCGGCTGTCATTGAGAAATTGTTGAATCGTTGAATCGGAATTTCTGACGATGCCAACATGACCACCATTTAACGATTTGAGACCTCTGCAAAAGTAGCGCGAAGCGCGGTGTAGTGTCCGGCCTGTGGCCGGAAACCCCGGATTTTGTGAAGTTGAAGTCGAGGCACAGCCTCGACGCTACATCTTTTGCAGAGGTCTCGATTTAACAATTCAACGAATCACGATTCAACGATTTCTTCCGTGCTCACCCGCGTCAAATCTTCCACCGCCCAGTCGGGCTTGTGATTTTTTAATTCCTCCAGCGTCGCGCCGCCGGTGGCCACGGCCAGAACTTTTGCGCCGATGAATTGTCCGCAGCGCACATCGTGCGGCGTGTCGCCGACCACCAGGATTTCTTCGCCGCGCAGATTGCCGCCGAGCAAAC
>Ga0224554_1000331_pt1 | contig 41205 bp, 26 predicted proteins | sample 714S22024metaG_FD_180666 | JGI IMG/M metagenome (GOLD analysis project Ga0224554, IMG submission 180666) | Peat soil microbial communities from Stordalen Mire, Sweden - 717 S2 20-24 | ecosystem: Environmental > Terrestrial > Soil > Wetlands > Peat | place: Sweden: Norrbotten County, Stordalen... | reverse complement strand
TCTAAAGTCCAATGTCCAAAGTTAAAGGCCGGTGAAAACGGTTGGGACTCGACTTTGGACTTTAGACTTTGGACTTTTTTTTAAGTTATGCCTAAATACGATTATGAGGCGCTGGATTCGCGCGGCCACGCGTCGAAAGGTTCGATCGAGGTCGCCAGCCAGCAGGAGGCGCTCGTCCGGGTGAAGGAGATGGGGCTGTTTCCCACGAGCCTCGCGGAGGCGGTCCCGCCTCGCGGGATGAAGGAAAAGGCGCCGGCCAAAAAAGCCAGGGGCAAGTCGCCGGGCCGCGCGGGTAAAAAGGGCGGGGCGTTGAACCTTGAGATCAACATCCCGGGCTTGAGCGGGCGGGTGAAGCCGAAGGTGTTGACGACGTTCACGCGGCAACTGGCGACGCTGGTGGATGCGGGTCTGCCGCTGTTGCGCGGGTTGCGGGTGCTGGAGAAGCAGGAGCGCAATGCGAACTTGAAAAAAATCCTGGGCGAGCTGGCGCTGTCCATCGAGGGCGGCAGCACGTTCTCCGAGGGGCTGGCGCAGCATCCGAAGGTGTTCAACAAGTTGTTCATCAACATGGTCAAGGCGGGCGAACTGGGCGGCGTGCTGGAGGTGGTGCTCAAACGGCTCGCGGAGTTTTCCGAGAAGGCGCAGAAGATCAAGGGCAAGGTCAAGGCGGCGATGTTTTATCCGGTGGCGGTGATGATCGTGGCGGCGGGCATCCTGATCCTGTTGATGACGTTCGTGGTGCCGAAATTTCAGGACGTGTTCAAGGATTTGCTGCCGGGCGGCCAGATGCCCTGGTTCACGCTGTTCGTCCTCAAGATCAGCAACACGATCAAAAACAACATCCTGGTCACTTTCGGCTGCCTCGTCGTGGCGTTCATTATTTTTCTCATCATCATCAACAAGACAAAAAACGGACGCTACCTCTGGGACAAATTCAAGCTCAAGACGCCCCCGCTGGGACCGGTCGTCAGCAAAGTGGCCATTTCCCGGTTCACCCGCACCCTCGGCACGCTCGTCAGCAGCGGCGTCCCCATTTTGCAGGCGCTGACGATTGTGCGCGAAACCGCCGGCAATGTCATCATCAGCAACGCCATTGCCAAAGTCCACGAAAGCGTCAAGGAGGGCGAAACCATCACCGCGCCGATGGAAGGCTCCGGCGTTTTTCCGCCGATGGTCGTCAGCATGGTGGATGTCGGCGAACAGACCGGCGCGATGCCGGAAATGCTTTTGAAAATCGCCGACAACTACGACGAAGAGGTGGACAACGCCGTCACGGCCATGACTTCCCTGCTCGAACCGATCATGATTGTCTTTCTCGCCGTGGTCGTTGGCAGCATCGTAATCGCCATGTTCCTGCCATTGATTAAACTGATTAGCGGCATGAGCGGTGACGATTCTGGCGGGGCTGCCGGCACCGAAAAGTGATCACGACTGGCCGCAAAATCTTTCGGAAAACCACAAAAAATCCATTGACAATTATGACGCCAAAGTGTAAATACAATGTAACCACATTGTATGCGCGCGTTATTTACAATTAACCCGTTATGGAGTTCGATTGGAACAATCCGCCCGTCAATTTGGATGGTTCTTTGAATCAGCGGGAAATTGAAGAGTCGTTTGAAGACCCGTTTGCGATCCGGCTGTTGCCCGACTCGCCGAGGTTCGGCGTGCAGGGGCGGTTTTTCAACCTCGGGATGTCCGCCGGCGGCATCGGGATTTTCAGCGTGTATCGCACCAACGGAAAATCCGTCCGCGTCCTCCACGCCCGCGCGTTCGAGCCCGAAGAAAGATTTTTCTACCAGCGAAAAATGGACCAGACGCTCTCGTGAATAAATCGTAATCGTAATCGTAATCGTAATCGTAATCGTAATCGTAATCGTAATCGAAAAACCGAGGACGAGGACGAGGACGAAAAAAAGAAAATGCAAACTTTTGCCAATTGGGAAGACGTGCCGCTCTTCGACAGCGAAGACGCCGAGTCGGATTTCTGGCTGGAGAACCGGCCCGGCCTGCGCCTGATGGAATCCGCCGTGGCGGGCGGCGCCGAGACGTCCGAGTCCGTGACCATCACGCTGCGGATTGATCCGCGGATGCTGGCGCGCATCAAGCGGCTCGCCCGCTCGCGGTTTCTAAATTACCAGAGCATGATCAAGCAGTGGATGAGCGAACGGATGGAACAGGAATTGCGGGAAAAATAAATTGCCATGAAAACAAATCCGACAGCCAAGGCAGTTGAGAGTCAAGAGTTGAGGGTTGAGAGCCGGCACAACGCCGCGCCGTCTTCTTCCCGCTCTCAACTATCAACCCTCAACTATCAACTTGCTTTCACCCTCATCGAACTCCTCGTCGTAATCTCCATCATCGCCGTTCTGGCGGCGCTCCTCTTTCCCATCGGCGCCGCCGTGAAGCGGCGGGCGTATATCAACAAGACGCAGGCGGAAATGGCGCTGTTGGAAACCGCCATTGACAGCTACAAGGCGGCCTACAATTTTTATCCGCCATCCGGCACCAAATTTAACGGAAACATTCCGATCAACCCGCTTTACTATGAATTGATCGGAACAACTTTGAACAGCGGAACCTATTCAACTCTCGATGGCAGCACCCAGATGGCAACCAGCGACATAACCAACTTCTTTGGCTTGAGCGGTTTTGTGAACTGCACCAAAGGTTCGGGCGAAGATACGTTGTCCGCCAAGAGTTTTCTTTCCGGCCTGAAACCCCAACAGATTGGCTTCTTGACAAACAGCGCCGGGGTTCGGGCCTATTTGATTCTCGGCTCGGCCGGCGGACCGGATGCAGGTTACCCGCCAAGTTCGCCCGGCCTGAACCCGTGGCGTTACGCTTCGCCCGGCGTCAACAATCCCGGCGGGTATGATTTGTGGATTCAACTTGTAATCGCGGGAAAGACGAACCTCATCTGCAACTGGAGCAAACAGGTTCAGATCAACAGCCCGCTGCCCTGAAAAATTTTATGCGTCCTGAAATAAAAATTGAAAACGCGCCGCGCGGAAATTCCCTCGCCGTGGACTGGCACGACTGCGCGTGGTCGCCGTCCATCACCGTGCAAGCGCCGCCGCCGGCACGCCGCCGCGCGACAAAACCATTGCCCGCGCCGCCGTCCCTTCTGCATACTGCGCGCCGTCACCCGGCATATCTCAAGACCATGAAAACCATCCTGCCTTCATCCCGCCGCCAGCGGACGGGCTTCACCCTCATTGAACTGCTCGTCGTCATCGCCATCATCGGCATCCTGGCCGCGTTGCTCCTGCCGGTGATCGCGGCGGCCAAGCGCGCCGCGCAAGTGGCCAAGGCCAAAACCGAAGAAGCCGCGCTGGTGCAAGCCATCGAAGGCTATGATTCCCTTTACGGCCATTTTCCGACCACCCAGACTCCGGGCGGTGATTTTACTTACGGCGGCACGGGACATGACGTTGGCGGCAATGTCACTTGGACGCTTCCCACCGTGAACCCTGTGAACAATGCCGAAGTCATCACGATCTTGATGGATAACACGCAGCCGCCCAACGCGAATCACGTCAAAAATCCGCAGCAGCATATTTTTCTGAACGCGCATATGTCGGGCGACACCAGTTCGCCGGGCGTCGGCACGGATCTGGTTTATCGCGACCCGTGGGGCAACCCCTACATCATCACCATGGATTTGAATTACGACGAAATGTGCAACGATGCGTTTTATTCTTCGGCCAAAGTTTCCAGTTCAACCGGTGCAGATGGCGGTTCTGGGCTTAACGGCTTTGTTGAACCTGCCAGCACCGTCAACAATTACCAATATCACGGCAAGGTCATGGTCTGGTCCGCCGGGCCCGATGGAAAAATTGATTCCACTTTGCCCGCCAGCGGACCCAACTCTGGCGTCAACCAGGACAATGTCTTGAGCTGGCAGTAAAAGTTTTTTGAAAGTTGTGAAGTTGTGAAAAATAAGTCACCAGTCGCAGTTTGCAGGTTGCAGGTTTTTCAGAACCGGCGGGCTGGTGCCGTTTCAACCTTCAACCCCTGCCGCGCCTTCACGCTCATCGAGTTGCTGACGGTGATTGTGATCATCGGCATTCTCGCGGGGCTGGCGGTGCCGGCGCTGAAGGAACTCGGCAAGTCGGGCGCCACCATCAGCGCGACGCGGCAGATGCTCGACGGCGTCGGGCGCGCGCGGCAGCTTGCCATCAGCCACCACACGACCGTTTATATGGTTTTTGTGCCGGTGAATTTTTGGAACCTCATGCCGCCGGCGCAGACCAACTCACCCGCCGTGGTCAATTTGTGCGACCAGCAATTGACCGGCTACACGTTTGTCGCCAGCGGCACGGTGGGCGACCAGCCGGGTCGCCACTCGTGGAATTATCTGGCCCCGTGGCAGAGCCTGCCGGACGGCACGTTCATCGCGCAGCAAAAATTTCAGCAGGCGCAGTCTTTTATCATCACGAATTACAATCCGAGCCTTCAAATTCCCGGTTTCAACATCAGGAGCATTCCGTTTCCACTTGAAACAAGCGGGCTTATCAACCTTCCGTGTGTTTCGTTCAACTATCTCGGCCAGTTGACGACCAACGGCATGGATCCGTCTTATGTGGACGAATACATCCCGCTCGCGCGCGGCTCCGTGCTTTATGCGATGGATCAAAACAAGGTGCTGCAATTGAGTCCGCCGCAGGTGGACGAGGAGCCGCCCGGCAACAGCACCAGCAGCGCCTACAACCTCATCCACATTGACGCGCTCACGGGCCGAGCCACCCTGGAATACGAGAAAGTGCAATGAAAATTAAGTTACAAGTTGCAGGTTGCAGGTTGCAGGTTTTTGAAAACTTGCGGCATCGCTCCGTCTCAACCTTCAACCTTCAACCTTCAACCTTCAACCGCTGCGCCGCCTTCACGCTCATCGAGATCGCCCTCTGCCTGGCCGTCATCGGCATCGCGCTCGTCGCCATCATCGGCGTGCTGCCGCTGGGCATGGACGTGCAGCGCGAAAACCGCGAGGCCACCGTCGTCAACCAGGACGCGACCATCTTCATGGAAGCCATCCGCAACGGCGCGCGCGGCGCGGACGATTTGACGAATTATGTTTATGAAATCCAGGTGGGAACTAACCAGCCGATTTTCGCCCCTTTCACCAGCGGCGCGCAAATCATCGGGCTGCTGACCACGCCGAACAATCTGACCAACCACGCCTACGTCCGTTCCATCAGCGGGTCGGCGGTGGAAAAACCGCCGCAGGCCAACGCCACTGTTTTGGGAGACTCCTTCAGCTACCGCATCATCTGCGAAAACATCCCGGTTCAAACGACGGACAATTCCTATTACGGCAGACAATTGACCAACAGTCTGCACGAACTGCGCCTGACTTTTCTCTGGCCGCAACTGCCCGGCGGCACATTGCCCGCGCGGCCCGCGCGCCAGACCTTTCGCTCGCTCGTCGCCGGGCAAGTCGTGCAGGACGCGAACAATCCCAGCTTGTATTTTTTCCAGTCCCAATCATTCACCCACGCGCCGTGAAAAATAAGTTACAAGTTGCCGGTTGCAGGTTGCAGGTTCTTCGGAACCGGCGGCCCGGCGCTGTTTCAACCTTTAACCTTCAACCTTCAACCTTCAACCTCCGCCGCGCCTTCACCCTCATCGAGATCATGGTGGTGGTGGTGCTCATGTCGCTCATCGTAATCGCGCTGATGTCGGTGTTCAGCGGCACGCAGCGGGCGTTGCGCTCCACCGTCACGCAGGTGGACGTGCTGGAAGGCGGGCGTGCGACGATGGATCTGATCACCGCCGACCTGCGGCAGATGACGCCGTCGCTGGAGGTGAGCAATCCCGTCAGCGGCGCGGTGAATTTTTATGTCATCGTCAATCCAAGCGCCTCGCTTCAGCAGTCCCTGAATCCCGACCCCACGCAGGTCCGGACGTATGTGCTGGAAAATTTTTTCATCCTGCGCCGCGAGAACCAAACCTGGACCGGCACGGGCTACGTCGTGGACACTTCGTCATCAAGTCCTATCAATCCGCTCTACCGTTTTTCCATGAGCACGAACGTCGCGGCGGCCAGTCCGGCGACGTTGCTGAACATTTTCACCAACACTTCCACCGCCAACATGAGTCATTTACTGGATGGTGTGGTGGGCTTGCGCGTGCGCGCGTTCGACACCGCCGGCCAATGGATGACGGCCAATGTTTTGACCTCGTCCGGCGGCCAGACCATCACCAACGAAAATGTCCTCTATTCGACGCCGCAACTGGGCGAGACCGGATTTTCCATGTTCAGCAACACGCTGCCCGCGTCGGTGGAGATTGAAATGGCCAAGCTGGAAGACCGCACGTTGCAGCGCGCGGAATCCTTTCCGCCCGGCTCGACGCGCACCACTTATTTGCAAGGACAGGCCGGCAATGTCCACATCTTCCACCAGCGCGTCTCCATCCCAAACCTTGACCCCGCCGCCTACCCATGAAACTGAACCTGAAAACAGAAGTCAGAAGCCGGAAGCCGGAAGCCGGAAGCCGGATGTCCGACGTCCGACGTCCGACCTCTGGCTTCCGTCTTCCGTCCTCCGAAAAGGCCGTCGCGCTGGTCATCACGCTCATTTTGCTGGCGGTGACGCTCGTCATGGCCGTCGCGTTTCTCGCCATCAGCCGCCGCGAACGCGGTTCCGTCACCACGGCGGCCGAGGCGGTCACCGCGCGGTATGCCGCCGATTCCGCGCTCGCCAATGCAGAAGCCGAGATTGTAATTACCAATTTTGTCAATCCCTACAATAGCGGCCTATTCGTCTCGACCAATTACATCAACGCGGCGGGTTTTAATTCGGCGATAAGCGGCTACGACCCGTTGAACGTCAGCTATAACTACGCCAATGGCAATTCATTGAGCGTCGCGGATTTTGAGCAAAACCTCGCCAATTTATTTTACAGCCCGCGTCCGCCGGTTTTCGTCGTTACCAACCAGTTGACTGGCGCAACTGATTTCCGTTTTTATCTCGACCTGAACCGCAACGGAACTTTTGACGACACCAGCGTCAATGCGCCCAATGTGGATAATTCTGGAATTGCGAACGGCGTGATTTCCGTCGTCGGCGATCCGCAATGGATCGGCGTTTTGGAACGTCCTGACGCGCCTTACGGGCCGAACAATCCCATGCTGGCGCGCTACTGCTTCATCGCCATCCCCGCCGACGGCGCGCTGGACTTGAATGCGATTCATAATCAGGCGCTCACCCGTTCTTTGAATCAGGCGAATGACGGATTTATGCGCAATGAAGGCGTCGGCTCATGGGAAATCAATCTCGCTGCCTTTCTGGCTGATTTGAACACCAATATATGGCTGTCAACCGCACCGCCTGCTTCAGCCTATTATTATTACAGCCAGCCCGCGAGCCGCAATCAAGGAATCGCCTTTGAAGACGCACTGTCACTATTGAGCTACCGCTACAACTACACTTACAGCTCGCTTGCTTCGGGTCCAGCGGCATTTGTGAACGACGGCATTGACGAATACTCGGACGGCGCGCTGATGACCAGCACGGCGTTGCCGCCTGATAATAATGGCATCAACAATTGGGCCGGCTCGGACAACACAAATCACTTCTTCGACCTGACGGCGGATTTGTTTGATATAAGCAAAATTACACCGACCAATTTTATTTATCGTTTGGAACAAGCCGGCACGAATACGGTTGTTGGCGGTGTCGCCGGCAGCACCGTCTCCACTTACGACCGCTACACGTTTTACCGTCTGCTCGAACAGCTCGGCTCGGACTCCGCGCCGGAGTCGGGCAAGATGAATGTCAATTATGACAACCTTGATTTGGGATTGAACGGAGCTTTGAGCCCCAGCGGAACCGCCAGCGCGACCAACCTTGTGCCGTGGACGCCCATCGGCTTTTTCACCAACGCCGCCGACCGGCTGCTGCGCGGCTACACGGGTTTCTGGCTGTCCGGCAGCCCGCAAAATGTTACCAATTTTGCCAACACTTACGCGGGCATCACGAACGCCTTTGGCGTGGGGAACATTCCGGTGCTGGTGAACGGACGCTTTGTCTATACGCCCACCGTCAACCGCCTGCTGCAACTCGCGGCGAATATGTATGACGCCACTTATTACACCGACCATCTGGCGCAGGCTTCGGGAAGCATACCGGCTGCATATCTGCCGTCGGTCTTCCAGCCAATTTTTAATGTGCGGGCGAATGGCGATGTCTATATCACCAATTTTGTCGAGGTGACGGACACCAATTTTCTGGCGAATCCGCCTCTTAATCTAAATGGTGGGCCTTCTGTTATTGCTTCGTTGCAGTCAAATGCGACTGATCTTGTGTTTGGCGTGCCGCTGATTGTCGGCGCGAAAAAGGGATTTCCGAACTTCAATGCGTTTGCGATGCAGACGGAATTCGGGCTGGAGCGGAAGCTACAGGTGACGCGAACTACCACCAATTCCCCAGTCAGCTCCTATCAGGTCAACCAGATGTTCACATTAAGTTTGAGCAACCAGCTTGCCGTGGAATGTTGGAATTCATATACGAACACCTACCAGCGCCCAGTGGACATTGTGGCGAGCGACTACATGACCTTGACCCTGACGAATGACGAGGGATTCAGCTATGTCGCAGGCATGGCTATTGGCGGTTCAGCCGCGACTCCGAACGGCTGGCCGGGTTTCGGTTCCAATCCGGCTTACCCCTACATTTCCACCATATTCCCCGTGAATACGAATCTCTTGATCATACCTGATGCCAGATATATCTTTAATTCCTATATTGCCGGTTCCAACGGCCCTCCGTATCTGGCTCCCGACACCACCAACGCCGCCTACGAATTCAACGTCAGCGTCAATGGCTCAAGTTATCCGCAGCCGCGCTGGGGTTTGATGCTGACGAACGACCTGCAAGTCGTCATGGTGGATGTCGGCGGAAGAATCATTGACTATGTGCAATTGAGCGGACCAAACACCAATCTGGATTTGGCCCTTCCAATCGCAGGCACCGGATACAACGGAATGTGGGATACGAATATCCAGCCTGCGAATATCGCATCCGGTTTGTCAGATGGAATCAATTATCAGTTGAGCGTGTCGAAGGATATTCCACAATACTATCCCACCTATCAGCAGAATTGGAATTACCAAGATTCCACCACGGTAAAGAACGAAATAGACGCATTCCGCGCCTTCTACCGGTTGGGCGCGGATTATAATCTTTCCAGCGGGGCACAGCTTATCGCCGCCGCCAAGTCATCCTTGAAATGGCAGGTTCCCTACACGCCAGCCACCAACTTTGTCCAATACTTCACCTGGCAGGCCAACGACCCGCTGGTCCACTACCTGGCCACGGATTTGAACGACACGGAGCCGACCAGTGGCTATATGTATCCGTTGATAACCGCTCCGCCAAGCGACCGTTATCAGCCGTGGAATAGAAGCGTGCAAATGCAGAGCATGGCCGGCGTGGATTCACGCCCGGACAACCTCGCCTTCAAAGACCCGCCGGGGACGGTTTATCCCGGCCAGTATGGTTCTTCGGACTTCTGGGATTTTCCGACGAATAAATTCCCGAACATCGGCTGGCTGGGCCATGTGCATCGCGGCACGCCGTGGCAGACGGTTTTCCTCAAGGCGACCAACATTTTGGACGAGGTAAGTCCATACTCCGGACTTAACACCTGGGAAAACTGGACGGGCAATTTGAATCCCTACGACGCCGCCAACGCCGCGCCCGTCCAGGACCGGCTGCTGTTCGATTTCTTCACCACCGCGCCGAACGACAACGCCACGCGCGGCCAGTTGTCCATCAACCAGCCGCACCTCGCCGCGTGGTCGGCGCTATTGAGCGGCATCGCCGTGCCGACAAATCTGTTTGGCGCTGCCCCCGTCATCATCCAGCCGGCGGGCGTGGCCTACACCAATTCGCCGCTGGGTTTCATGGTGCAAAACGGGCTGACCGGCATCAATGACACGCGCGCGAACACCAATTTATTTCCGCAGCAGGTTTTCACTCACCTCGGCGACATCCTGGCCGTCCACGCGCTGAACGACCAGTCGCCGTTTCTCGCGGGCATGAATGCCAACTACGGCGTGAGCGACGAGATGTATGAATGGCTGCCGCAGCAGACGCTGTCGCTGTTGCGGGTGAGCAGCGCGCCGCGCTATGTGATTTACACCTGGGGCCAGGCGCTCAAGCCCGCGCCCAACGCCATCGTGGCGGGCGGGGCGTATTCCGGGATGATCACGAATTACCAGGTGGTGTCGGAAATGGCCACGCGCGCGGTGGTGCAGGTGAATTCACAAGTGACGACGAATTGGAACGGCGGTGTGCCGACGTATTCCACGAATTATTCGACGCAGGTCGAGCAGTTCAACATTTTGCCGCCGCAATGAGATTGAACCGCCAAGACGCCAAGAGCGCCAAGATGGAAAAGAAACAAAATTAGAAATTGGTTTTTGAAAAACTTGGCGTCCTTGGCGCCTTGGCGGTTGAGGATTTATGCAAACATTCATTGAACCGGACAAAAAAACCGACGCGCTGGCGCACGCCGTCATCGGCGCGGCGATTGAAGTGCATCGCCATCTTGGGCCGGGCTTTTTGGAAAGCGTCTATGAAGAAGCCTTGTGCGTTGAGCTGGCGGACCGGAAAATCCCTTTTGAGCGGCAGAAGGAAATCAGCGTGCTTTACAAGGACCGGGAAATCGGGAAACACCGGCTGGATCTGCTGGCCGGGCAATCGCTGATTGTCGAATTGAAAACGGTCGTGGAGTTTGCGGAAATCCACAAAGCCCAGTTGATCTCCTATCTCAAGGCCACCGGACTGCCGCTCGGCCTGTTGATAAATTTTAATGTTCCTGTTTTGAAAAATGGGATTCAGAGGGTAGTTTATACCGGCAAGCTAACCGCCAGGACGCCAAGTGCGCCAAGATAAAAACAACTTGGCGTCCTTGGCGTCTTGGCGGTTGATTTGAATATGCGTTCGCGCCGGTCAATTTTGATTTTGTCGGGCCTGCTGCTTGTGGCGGGCGCGTGGTTCTTTTGGCCGCGCACCAGCCAGCGCATGGCGGAACCAAATTCCGCGACGGAAAAAAATTCCCCGGCGGCGTCCGCCGTCGCCACCGCCGTTCCCGCCGGGCCGTCGCCGAAAATTTCCGCCGCCACCAATTCGACGGCGGCGAAGACCAACTCATTTTCCTGGCGGCTCGCCAACACCCAAAAATCCATCGGCGAACTGGTGGACGACCCGCACGCCATCCTGCTGGAGAACGCATTGATTGACACGCGCGCGAAGCTGGATTTTTCCATCCCCAAAAATTTGCGGTCGCCGGACGCGCCGCGCGCCTACATCGTGCAGGCGCGCGGGCGGGTTGATGATGCGTTCCGCGCGCAGCTCGCGGGCGCGGGCGCGCGGATCGTTTCCTACATCCCGAACAACGCGTATCTCGTGGAAGTTTCGGCGGACGGCGCGCAGGCGATGGCGTTCGACGGGTTTCCGGTGATCCCGTTCGAGCCGTATTACAAAATGCCGTCGTCGCTGCTCGCGCCGATCTTGAAAAATCCGGACCAGCCGCTGGCACTCGCGGAATTGAACGTGGCGGCGTATCCCGGCACTGCCGATGAAACGGCGGCGGCGCTGGAAACGGCGGGCTTGCAAATCGTGGCGCAGGAGACGTCGCCGTTTGGCCGCGTGTTCACGGTGCAAAATGTCGGCGACGTGGCGGCGCTGGCGCGGCTGGCGGTGGTGCAGCGGGTCGAGCCGTTTCACCGGCGCATCGGCGCAAACGACTTGAGCCGCGCGATCACGGGCGTGGCGGCGAATTCGATTGTGGCGACGAATTACCTGAACCTCACCGGCACCAACGTGTGGGTGCAGGTGAACGACCTGGGCGTGGACGCAACCCATCCTGATCTGGCGGGCCGCGTGTTCGGCGCGGCGGCGGATTTGTTGGACACGGACGGCCACGGCACGCACGTCGCGGGCATCATTGCGGGCAGCGGCTTGATGTCGCCGACAGTCACGAACGCCGCCGGCTCCATCATGCCAGCGGTGGCCGGCCAGTTTCGCGGCAAGGCGCCGGCGGCGGAATTGTTTTCGATGAACCGGAACAACCCGGACATAGACCTTCAGCAGGCGGCGGTGCTGACGAACACGCCGATCTCCAACAACAGTTGGGCTTTTGCCGACGATTACACCTACGACCTCGGCGCGGCGAGTTACGACGCGGCCACGCGCGACTCGCTGCCGGGCGCGACGGGTTCGCAGCCGGTGCTGTATGTTTTTTCGGCGGGCAACAACGGCGGCGGCGAGGACGACGGCGTGGGCGGCGGGTCGGACACCATCCTGTCGCCGGCCACGGCGAAGAATGTGATCTCGGTCGGGGCCATCGAGCAGTTGCGCGACATCACCAACTACGTCACCGCCGCCGACGGCTCGTCGAACGCGGATTTTTATCCGCAGACGGACACGAGTTTTCAAGTGGCGGGATTTTCGAGCCGTGGCAACGTGGGCATCGGCACGGAGGGAACCTTGGGGCGCTTCAAGCCGGACGTGGTCGCGCCGGGGACGTTTGTGATTTCGACGCGTTCACAGAAAATGGATCTGGGAAATTATTATTATCAGAACCCGACAAACGACGACACGCAGGAATATGACAACATCGTGGTTGATCCGGGCCAGATTTGGGCCAATTCATTTCCGACCATTCCCGACGGCGCGGTCGGGGTGAGCGTGCAGGTGCAGGCGAACGCGGATTCGCCCACGCCATTTCCCAATTTGCCGATTTACATGGGCTTGGAATCTTCCGTGAATGGATATGATTATGTGAACAGCGTCACGAACATATTTTCCATCCCGCCGGACGGGCCACCGGGCGGACTCGCCGATGTGATCAGCAACCAGATGTTCGTGGGCTTCAATTACGCCATCAGCAACACGACCACCGAGCCGATCAGTTTTGATGTCATCACCCACATCATCACGACGAACGGCAGCGGAAATTCGCTGGTCGTGTTGAGCAATGTCAACAACACGCTGGGGCCGTGGTATCGTTACGAATCCGGCACGAGCATGGCGGCGGCGGACGTGTCGGGCGTGCTGGCGTTGATGGAGGATTATTTCACGAACACGCTCAAGACGACGCCCAGCCCGGCGCTGTTGAAGGCGCTGCTCATCAACGGCTCGCGGCAGGTGGGCAATTATAATTTCAACGAGGCGGACGCGCGAAATTACCAGGGCTGGGGCTTGATCAATTTGCCGAACTCCGTGCGCCCCGGCATGACGGGCGCAGCGGCGGCGGCGGGGACGAATTCCATTTTCTTCATTGACCAAAGCCCGACGAACGCGCTGGCGACGGGCGACCGCCACACGTTTCTGGTCAACATCGTCAACACGAACTCGGGCGTGCCGTTGCGCGTGACGCTGGCGTGGACGGACCCGCCGGGCAATCCCGCCGCCGCCATCAAGCTCGTCAACAACCTCGATCTCGTCGTGACCAACCTCGCAAGCGGAACGAATTCCGCCACCACGAATGTGGTTTATTATGGCAACGACATTCCGGCGGGCAGCGTCTTTACCGAGGCCACCGGCACGAACGGCGTGCCGAACTTGGATTCCATCAACAATGTCGAGAACGTCTATCTCTCGCCGCCGCTCGCCGCGACTTACGCCATCACCGTTTTTGCCCGCGACGTGAATGTCAACGCCGTCACCGCGCATACGAACAATGTCGTGCAGGATTTTGCGCTGGTGATTTCCGGCGGCGCGGAACTCGTGCCGGCGTCGGTCACCGTGACGGACCAGGGAGTCGTTTCCAATTCCACGTCCGACCAGCAGATCACGGTTGTGACCACCACGAACACGCCGCTGGCCAACCAGTTCGCCGGCGCGAATTCGCCGCTGCTCGGCACGAACACGATTTCCGGCCCGACGGCCAGCGGCTTTGCGACGAACGCCCTCATCACCATCGGCATGACGAACCAGTGGCATTTTTACGTCGTCACCAACACCACGTCGTTCACGAACGCCGCGTTCGTCACGTTTTCACCGGACACGCTTTCGATTCCGCGCATGGGCGTCTTCGCGGACTCGGACGCCAACTCGACGCGCCCGGAGGCGGACATTGATTTGTATGTGGCTTCCGAGGGAGCGTTGACAAACCTTGATCCGAACGTGATTTCCAATTGCGTCAACGGGCTGAACGGCGACGCCGCGTCGCTGGGCCGTGGCGGCACGGAGTTTGTCACCTTCAGCAATTCCACGCCGAACCAGGTTTATTACATCGGCGTGAAATCAGAAGACCAGATGGCGGCGGAATACTCGTTCCTGCCGGTGTTCACCGCGACGCCGTTCAGCCAGTTGGACGCCAACGGTGACGAGATCGTCAACGGCGTGCCGTTGCCGACGCCGATCCCCGACGGCAGCCCGGCGCATCCGGGCGTCGGTTATGTTTTTGGTTTCGCGCTCCAGCCGATGGAAATTGACAGCGTCACCGTGTCGAACGAAATCACGCATCAAAATTTCGGCGACCTCATCGGCACGTTGAGCCACGACGACGTGGACGATGTGCTGAACAACCACGACTCGCTGTTCAATGATGCGGGAGTCTATGGAACCAATTATGACGACAGTCAATATCCCGAATCCAATTCGCAGCGGTCGGATGGGCCGGGCAGTCTGAACAGCTTCGTCGGCCAGCAGGCGTCCGGCGTGTGGATTTTGACGGAGGTTGACGATTCGCTGACGCAGACCGGCGCGGTGACGGCGTTCAGTTTGACGATCAAACCGCACACGCCGCTGACCTCGGGCAGCACGAACGATGTTCCAGCGATGGGTTGGTATTACAGTTACGTTGACGTGCCGATCGGGGCGACGAACCTTACAATTGCAGTCACAAATTTCTCACTGCCTCCCGGGGTGCTCCAGTTATTCGTCAAGCTCGGCGCGGAGCCGACGACGAATGATTTTGATTTCACGACCATCATTCCTGCTGCCGGCGTCCCCGCGCCGAACGGCTCCATTTCCATCGGCCTGACGAACAATCCGCCGTTGCAGCCGGGTCGCTACTACGTCGGCATCTACAATCCGAACTCATTTGACCAGAGCAGTGTCTATGTCATCGCGACCATCGGCCTGTCGCTGACCGGGCCGACGTGGCTGGATTTTGATTCATCCAATCCGCTGCCGTTGCTGGACGACGCGGTGATGAGCAATTCGATTTCAGTGCCGAACACGGATCCGATCGCGGCCATCAATGTCGGCATCCGCGTGGATCATCAGCGCATCTCGGATTTGGTCTTCCATTTGATCAGTCCGGATGGCTCGCGTTACCTGCTGATGGAAAATCGCGGCGCTTACACCACCAACGGCGCGGGTGTTTCCTATTACACCACCAACACGATTCCGGTCAATCACACTGGCAACGACCTGGCCAACACGAACATCATTGACACCGGCGAAACGCAGGGGACGATCACACTCGATTACGATGTGTTTGAACTGCCGGACACGATTGACGTTTATTATAATGGAGTGGACATATACACCAATTATCCCGCTTATGTTTTCCCCTATCCAGACATCAGCGGCACAACGAACATTTCATTCGGGCCGGGACCTTCAACCGATGTAACCGTCATCATCAACGCCGGGAACAATACCAATTTTCCAAGCACCGCCTGGAAATACGCCGTCACCTCCACACAGGCGAAATACGCCTACCTCACGTTCACCGAGGACACGAACCTGACGACGACGCCGATCAAGTTTGCGCCGCCGCCGTTCATACCCGCGCCGTCAACCCCGACCAATCTGTTCGCCGACAGTTTTGAGACGAACGCGCCGGGCGTTTATACCAACGGCCAGACTTTCGGCGGCTTTGAGAACATATGGACGGTCACGACCAACTCGATCACCATCGTCAGCAACTCCGCGAATGCCGATGTCGGCACAAATTACGTCTCGCTGGGTAGCGGCTCCATTTCCACCGTGCTGCCGACGGTCATTGGGCAGCCGTATGTTTTGCAATACTCGTATAGCGGCGCGGATTTGACCTTCGTCGGCGGCGTGTTGGAAAGTTCCGTGGCCGCCAGCACGAACGGCTGGCAGACTCACTATGTTTATTTCACCGCCGCCCAGAGCGGCACGCCCATCACGGTGCAAGGCACGGGAACGAACGCATTGCTCGACAATGTCATCCTCACCGAATTGCCGCCGAGCCTTTATTATTTGCCGGAACAATCCATTGCTTCGCTCATCGGCAAGTCTCCCACCGGCACTTGGTGGATGGAAGTCCAGGATGACCGCGCAGGTGCGGGCCTGACGAATTCGCTCGTGAGCTGGCAACTGTCAATGGTGCTGGCCAACACCAATGCGCTGGTGCTGCCGGTGTTCACCAATGCGCCCGGAAACACCAACATGAACGAGCTGACGACGCTCGTCATTACGAATTCCGCCACGGATGCCAACACGGCCAACCTGCCGCTGACTTACTCGCTCATCAATCCGCCGTCGTGGGCGACGATTGACCCGAACACGGGCATCGTCACCTTGTCGCCGCTGGAAGCGGACGGCCCCGGCACTTACATCATCACCACCCTCGTCACCGACGGCAGCACGCCGCCGTTGAGCGCGGAAGACAGTTTCACCGTGACGGTGAACGAAGTGAACACGCCGCCGTTCTGGCCGCCAAATGTTCCCAGCCAAACCAATTATACGATCAGAGCCTTGAACCTGCTCACCGTGACGAACACGGCGACGGATTCGGACATTCCGTCGAACACTTGGACTTATATGCTGACAGGTCAACCCGCCGGAATGACCATCAACACAAACACTGGCATCATCACTTGGTCGCCCACTGTGGCTCAAGTGACGAATGTTCCTTATCTCGTCACAACGATTGTGACGGACACGAATGTGTATGCGCTGACCAACCGGAGCTTGAGCGCGACGAACTTTTTCAACGTGACGGTTCTTCCGCCGTTGACGCCCACCAACGGCGTGCCGGTGACAAACACCGCGCCCGCCGGCAGCATCACCTGGTATTTGATCAACGTGCCGACGAACGCCATTTTTGCGACGAACAGTCTGCTGTTCGCCACCGGGCCGCTGGACATCTGGTTCAGCACCAACCTGCCGCCGACCATCACCAATCCAAATGATTTTGATCTGATCCCGGGCGCGACCAACGGCACTTCGATTTTGAGCACCGTCAGCTCGCCCACGAACATCGTTCCCGGCGGAGTTTATTATCTCGGCGTGCAAAACCCGAACAGCTTTAGTGTGAACTATGCCATCGAGGTCACCTTTGACCTGGCCGGGCCGCCGGTGTTCCTCCTGCAAACGCCGGGAACGAACACGGTCAATGAATTGACGTTGCTGACGGTGACGAACACGGCGTCGGATTTAGACCCGGCAACCACGCTGGGTTACAAGCTGACGATGGTTGTGGACACCAACGCCATGCTCACCAACGGCTGGACGAATAGTTTTGCCAATACGACAAACACGATGCCCGTCATCAGCCCCAATGGCATCATCACCTGGACGCCGAGTGAGGCTCAAGGGCCGGGTGTCTATGACCTCACCACCATCGTCACCAACACCGAAACGCCGTCGTTGAGCGCCACCAACTTTTTCGTCGTGGTCGTGAACGAGTCAAACACGCCGCCGGTATTCCTGTATCCCACCAACACCACCTTGACGAACATTGTCGAAGGCTTTCCGCTCAACCTTCCGGCGGTGGTGACCGATTCCGACCTTCCGACGAACCAGTTGACCTTTGCCCTCGTCAGCGCGACGAATCCCATCGGCCAGGCCATCATCAACCTGACGGTCAATCCGACCAACGGCCTGATCAACTGGGCGCCAACCGGCACGAATTTCCTCGGCACGAACCTGGTTTCCGTAAGTGTGACTGACTACAGCCCGTATGCCCCGACCAACCAGCATTTGAGCGTGACGAACAGTTTCAAGATTGTTGTCTGGGAAAGGAACACCGCGCCGTTCTGGCTGGCAAATCCGCCTACCAATATAATTGCCGTTTTGACGACGCTGGTCGTGACGAACACGGCCACGGACACCGACATTCCGCCGAACACTTTAACCTACCGGTTATTGACTCCGCCCACGCCCGCAGGAGTCTTGATTGACACGAACACCGGCATCATTACCTGGACGCCGTCCGCAGCTTTTGCCAACACCACCAACACCATCACCACCGTTGTCACGGACTTCAATCCGTATGCCCTGACCAACCAGCATTTGAGCGCGACGAATTCATTCGTCGTCATTGTATTGGTGCCGCCCTATTCGGCGACGCTCGCGGCCACGGCGGTCACCGGTGCCAGCGCCATATTGAACGGCTTTGCCACGCCGAACGGCTCACCGGCCTTCGCTTGGTTTGAATGGGGGACGAACAGCAATTACGGAAACCAGACAAGGTCGGTCAATGTTGGCAATGGCAAGAACGTCGTGTTCGTGACGAACCTGCTAAACGGACTATTGTCGCCGACGCCAGCGTATCACTTCCGGCTGGATGTGAGCAACGGCGTCGCCGTGGCGTATGGGTTCGACCAAATTCTGGATGTCGGCGGCGCGGTCGCCTGGGGCGATAGCGGCGCGGGACAGACAAATGTGCCCGCAATCCTGACCAACACAGCGGTGGCGGTCGCCGGTGGTTTGGAGAGCAGTCTGGCGTTGAGGAACAACGGTCTGCCCGTCGCCTGGGGCGACAACACTTACAACCAGACCAATATTCCGGCCAGCGTGACCAATGCCGTGGCGGTCGCAGCGGGCGGCTATTTCAATCTGGCGTTGAGAAATACCGGCCGGGTGGTCGCTTGGGGTAATGGCTTTGGTTTTGGCGAAACGAACGTTCCCGCAACTTTGAGCAATGTCGTGGCCATCGCCGCCGGCGGTTATCACAGCCTCGCGTTGCGGACGAACGGCACGGTCGTAGCGTGGGGCAATGATGTAGATGGTCAGACCAATGTTCCGCCGGGCTTGAGCAACGTAGTGGCGGTGGCTGGCGGTCTGTTTCACAGTCTGGCTTTGAAGAACGACGGGACGGTGGTCGCCTGGGGTGACCCCACCGCCGGCGATACCAATGTTCCGCCGGGCTTGAACACCGTGGTGGCGATTGCCGCCGGTCATTCTTACAGTCTGGCATTGCAGACGAACGGCACGGTGGTCGCCTGGGGCAACAACGCCGAAGGCGAAACGAATGTTCCCGCAGGCTTGAACAATGTGGTGGCGATTGCGGCGGGCGGCTTTCACTGTCTGGCGTTGAGAAATGACGGCACGGTGGTTGCCTGGGGCAATGATTCCTTCAACCAGACGAATGTCCCGGCAGGGTTGAACAACATGGCGGCCGTCGCCGGCGGCGGTTACCACAGCCTCGCGCTCGTCGCCGCCACGCCGGTGAATCCACTGAACAACCACCCGCCGTTTTTCCTTATTCCGAATCCGACGAACCACACCATCAATGTGTCGGTGACGCTCACCGTGACCAACACCGCGAAGGACACGGACATCCCCGCGCAAACCCTGACCTACTCCGTGTCCGGCTCGCTGGGCGGAACAAATTTCCCGGCCATCATCACCAACGGCATCATCACCTGGACGCCGGTGCCGGCGCAAGCCGGCCAGACCAATGTCATCACCACCATCGTCACCGACAACGGCCTGCCGCCGATGAGCGCGACCAATAGCGTCACCGTCATCCTGAATCCGATCCCGTTCATCAGCAGCGTCACCGTCACGACCAACGGCTTCTTCCAGCTCAACTGGTTCGCTCCGTCCAACGATTATTTCCTGGTTGAATCCACCACCAACCTCGCCCCGCCTGTCGCCTGGCTCACCAACAGCGGCTCCTTCATCACGTCCCCCACCACGAACTTTTTGTTCATTGACACCAACCTCGTCAACCGCATGAAGTTTTACCGGCTCCTCGTTTTCCCGTGACGAAAAGCCCGCTGTGATTTTAGGCCTTGCAAATTCTTCTTAAAAAGCTAAAACCCTCCTAGCACAATTATTGTAGGGTATGGCCCTACAAATTGGCCTCAAATGTGCTATTTTCAGCCAAGGCTGCGGTTGCCTGAGGCAATCAGTGAACAAATATAAATGCAATAATATGATCAGGCCTCTGGCTGGGTTCACACCGGAGACGGGAATGAACAAAAAACGGACATTAAGCGTATGAAAAAAATACACGACAGACGTAAGGCCGGTTTCACATTGGTGGAAATTATGATTGTTGTGGCCATCATCGGCCTGCTCGCGGCGATTGCGATTCCGAATTTTGTCAAGGCCCGCGCCACCTCGCAGGCCAACGCCTGCATCAACAACATGAGGAAGATTGACGACGCCGCCAACCAGTGGGCCATCGAACGCGGCCAGAAGACCGGCAACCCGGTCAACTTCCCGAGCGACCTCACGCCGTATATCAAGCTGAACAAGAACAACTCCATCCCCGGCTGCCCGGCGTCCGGCACTTACTCCGTGGCCGGCGTGGGACTTGTCCCGAGCGTGCAATGTTCCCTGGGCAGCACCGTCACCCCGGCGCATATCGTGCCGTAAGCACGCCAGAATTTTCAACCGGAACCCGGGCGAAAGTTCCGGGTTCTTTTTTTGTCCGCACAATCCGCCTTTGCTTCCGCCTTCGTTTTGAATTATCCTTGCCGATTGTCTGAATCAAAAATTCTCAACTGTGAGCAAAGAATTCATCAAGATCGGCGGCGCGCGCGAGCATAATCTCAAAAATCTGACGCTCTCGATCCCGCGCGACAAGCTGGTCGTCGTCACCGGCCTGAGCGGCAGCGGCAAATCGTCGCTCGCCTTCGACACCATTTATGCCGAAGGCCAGCGCAAATACGTCGAAAGCCTTTCCGTCTACGCACGCCAGTTTTTGGATCAGCTCCAGAAACCGGACGTGGATTTCATCGAAGGCTTGTCGCCGGCGATTGCGATTGAGCAAAGAAGCTCCGGCAGCAGTCCGCGCTCGATCATCGCCACCACCACGGAGATTTTCGATTATCTGCGCCTGCTTTACGCGCACATCGGCCAGGCGCACTGCCCGGACACCGGCGTTCCCATTTCCACGCAAAGCACCAGCGACATCGTGGACAAAATCCTCGCGCTGCCGCCCAAAACGCGCGTCATGCTCCTTGCGCCAGTCGTGCGCCGGCAGAAAGGCGAGTTCCGCGACGTCTTCGAGCGGCTCGCCCGCGAAGGCTTCGTGCGCGTGCGCGTGGACGGCGAGATTGCCGAGCTGGGCGAAAACATCGCGCGCGTCAAACTCGACAAAAAGAAATTTCACAACATTGAAGCCGTCGTGGACCGGCTGGTGATTGACGAAAAAATCCGCGTGCGCCTCGGCGATTCCGTCCAGACCGCGTTGCGCCTCGGCGAAGGCGTGATGTTCACGCTGCATCGATTGCCGGAAGAGTCCAAAGTCCAAAGTCCAAAGTCCAAAGACGAATGGATTGAAACTTTGCACTCGAACAAAATGTGTTCGCCCGCCACGGGCAAAAGTTACGATCCGCCGACGCCGAAACATTTTTCCTTCAACGCGCCCGCCGGGGCGTGTCCGGTCTGCCACGGCCTCGGCCAGAAAATGGTTTTCGACGAGGCGCTCGTCGTGCCGGACATGGAGTTGCCGCTCGATGGCGCGATCCAGCCGTGGCGGCGCGCGGGCAAGCGGCTCATCATTTATTACAAGGCCATGCTGCGTTCCGTCGCCGCGCATTTCAACGTCAGCACCGAGACGCCTTACAAGGATTTGCCGGAAGCTTTCAAAAAAGTTCTGCTCCACGGCTCGGGCGCGGACGAGATCGAATTCAAGTTTTGGCGTGCCGGAAAAATCAGCAGCCTCACGCGGCCATTTGAAGGCGTGCTGCCGAATCTCGAACGGCTCGCGACCGACAGCGAAAGCGAATTTATCCGCAACCGGCTCAAGGCCTACATGGCCCCGCAGTTCTGTGACACCTGCAAAGGCCGGCGGCTGAAGCCGGAAATTCTGGCGGTGACATTGGGCGGCGCGGAATCGGGCGCACAATTCAAAATTATCCCGCAGCGCGGGACAAAATTAAAAATTCCAGGCCTGTCCATCATGGACGTGTGCGGATTGTCCGTGGAAAAGGCGGATGAATTTTTCGCCGCGCTTAAGCTGACGGAATTTGAATTGAAAATTGCCGCCGAAGTCATCAAGGAAATCCGCGCGCGGCTCGGCTTCCTGAAAAACGTTGGCCTCGGCTATCTCACGCTGGATCGCGAAAGCGGCACGTTGAGCGGCGGCGAGGCGCAGCGCATCCGGCTGGCCACGCAAATCGGCGCGGCGCTCGTCGGCGTGCTTTATGTTTTGGATGAGCCGAGCATCGGTTTGCACCAACGCGACAACGACCGGCTGCTGGCGACGCTGAAAGGGCTGCGCGATTTGGGCAACACGGTTTTGGTGGTGGAGCATGACGCGGACACGATCCGCGCGGCGGATTATATTTTGGATCTCGGCCCCGGCGCGGGCGTTCACGGCGGCGAACTGGTGGCTGCGGGCACGTTGCCGGAAATTCTCGCGACGAAAAAATCTTTGACCGGTCAATACCTGACCGGCGAGTTGAACATTCCGGTGCCGAAGAAAAGAATTTCCCCGACGGAGGAAAAAGGCTGGCTGGAAATCATCGGCGCGACGGAAAACAATTTGCAGAACATTGACGTGCGAATTCCGCTCGGCACGTTCACCTGCGTCACCGGCGTGAGCGGCTCCGGCAAAAGCACTCTGGTCAGCGACATTTTGCAGCGGGCGCTGTTCCGCAAATTTTTCGGATCGAAAGAGCGGCCCGGCGAGCATCGCGCCCTGAAAGGTTTTGAATCACTCGACAAGGTCATCGTGATTGACCAGTCGCCCATCGGCCGCACGCCGCGCAGCAACCCGGCGACTTACACCGGCATGTTCAATCACATCCGCGATCTGTTTGCGCGGCTGCCCGCCGCGAAAGTGCGCGGCTACGAGCCGGGCCGTTTCAGTTTCAACGTGAAAGGCGGACGCTGCGAAAAGTGCGAGGGCGACGGCGTGCTGAAAATTGAGATGAATTTTCTGCCGGCGGTTTATGTCACCTGTGAAGCGTGCAACGGCAAGCGCTACAACCGCGAGACTTTGGAAATCGCTTACAAAGGCAAAAACATCGCCGACGTGCTGGACATGACCGTGGACGAAGGCGTGGATTTCTTCCGTGCCGTGCCGAAGATTTACGATCCGCTGGCGACGCTCGGCGAGGTCGGCCTCGGCTATATTCATCTCGGCCAGCAGGCGACGACCTTGAGCGGCGGCGAGGCGCAACGCGTGAAGCTGGCGACGGAGCTGGCGCGCAAGGCCACGGGCCGGACGCTTTACATTCTGGACGAGCCGACGACCGGCCTGCATTTTCACGACGTGGCGAAATTGCTGGAAGTGCTGTTCAAGCTGCGCGACACCGGCAACACGCTGCTCATCATCGAGCACAACCTGGACGTGATCAAGACGGCGGACTGGATCATTGACCTCGGCCCGGAAGGCGGTTCCGGCGGTGGAAAAATTGTCGCCGAAGGCCCGCCGGAAAAAATCATCCACTGCGCCGCGAGCTTCACCGGGCATTATTTGAAAAGTGTTTTGAATTGAACCGCCGTGACGCGGAGATTTCGGCTTTTTTCATTTCGCAATGTCGTTTAGATTCAATGGATGATTTTTAAGTGGCGATGGCCGTTGATTTTGTCCGCGCTCATTCTGGGCGGCGGGCAGCTTTTCGCCGCCGGCACCACGAAGGAGCAGCGCGCCTATGCCGCCGCCGTGGACGCGTTCAACATCGGGATGTTTCCCCGCGCGGAGACGGAATTCGCGCAGTTCGTCCAGAAATATCCGAAATCCACCAACGCGCCGCAGGCGGTGCTGTTTCAGGCGCAGGCGGAATTCAAGCAGGGCGAACTGACCAGCGCCATCGCGCTGCTCACCGACACGAACAGTCTGGCGAAGGCCGGGACGCTGGCCGACGAATACTTTTATTGGGCGGGCGAGGCGCAGTTTCAAGGCTCGAATTATTCGGAGGCGGCGGAAACCTGGCTCAAGCTCGCGCAGACATTCCCGGAATCACGGCTGCGGCTGCGGGCCGTGATCGAGGCGGCGGCGGCGTTCACGGAGCTGGCGGACTGGCCGCGAACGGTCGCGTTGCTGGAGGAGACGAACGGCGTGTTGCAGCGCGCGACGCAACTGGATCCGGAAAACGAACAGGTTTCGCGCGGGGAACTCGTGCTGGCGCAGGCGAAGTTTGCGCAAAATGATTTTGCGGGCGCGTCCGCCATCCTGGAGCCGCTGCTTGGTTTGCCGACGCTCAAGCCGGAACTGGGCTGGCAATGCGCGCGCCTGCTTTACCAGGTCAAGCTCGCGGCGGGCGAACCGGGCGCGGCGCTCGCGGCCACGACAAATCTTTTCGAGATCGCGGCGGGCGAAAACAATGACCACTGGCGCGCCGAGAGCCTGGCATTGCGCGCGGCGGCGCTGGAAAAGCTGAACCGTCCCGGCGAAGCCATGGCGGTTTATGAGGGAAACCTGACCAACACGGCGCCGGTGGAAAAACAGCAGCAGGCGGTTTTGAAAATTGCGGAACTGTCCATCGCGCAGAAACAATTTCCGGGCGCGGAAACGAACCTGGAAAATTTCCTTGCGCAGTTCCCGGACTCGCCGGCGGCGGACATCGCGCGGCTGACGCTGGGCGAATTGCAATTGAAGGATTATGCCGCGCAAGCCTCGCCGACGAACCCGTTGCCGGCGGCGCAGACCAATTTTGACCGGTTTCTTGACACGTTCACGAACAGTCCGCTGGCCGGCCGGGCGCATCTGGATCGCGGCTGGTGCGAATGGCTGGCCAAAAAATACGCGGACAGCCTTGATGATTTCAGCGCCGCCGCCCAGTCGCCGGATTTGCCGCCGGAAGACCTGGCCGTGGCGCGGTTCAAGATGGGCGACGCGCAGTTCGCACAGCAGGATTTCGTGGGCGCGCTGACGAATTACGATTTTGTGGTGGACGGCCTCGAACATTTTCCGGCGGCGGCCCAGGCGCTCGGCGACCGCGCGCTTTACCAGAGCCTCCGCGCGGAAATAGAATTGAAAGCCTGGGACGGCGCCAGCAACACGCTGGCGCAGATCGTGAAAAATTATCCGGCCGGCGGCCTGGCCGACGGCAGCGCGCTGCTTTTGGGCGAAGGCCTGGCGGACTCGCAGCAGCCGTCGGTCGCGCGCGGCCTGTTCCAAAAATCCGCCGGACAATTCACCAATTCGCCGTTGCTGCCGCAGATTGAACTGGCCATCGCGCGGACGTATGAACAGGAAACCAACTGGTCGGCGGCCATCGGCAGCTATGCAGGCTGGCTGGAGGATTTCCCGGCGAACGAACTGGCGCCGCAGGCGGACTACGCGCTGGCGTGGGCGAATTTTCAGGCGGGCAACGCGACGAACGCATTCGTCCTGTTCACCAATTTCGTGGCGCAATTCCCGACGAACACCGCGCTCGCGCCGCTGGCGCAGTGGTGGGTGGCCGATTCTTTTTTCAATGCCGGCGATTTCGTGAACGCGGAGAAAAACTACAAATATATTTTCCAAAACACCAACTGGCAGGGTTCGCCGCTGGAGAACCGGAGCAACCTGTTTTATCCGGCGCAGTTGATGGCGGGACGCGCCGCCGTCGCGCGGCAGGGTTATTCGGAGGCCATCCGCGACTATTTCTCAATACTGGAGCAGGACACGAACTGCCTGATTGAACTGCGGGCGCAGGCGGTGTTCGCGCACGCCAGGGCGTTGATGCTTGCGGATTCGACCGAGACCAACAATCCGCTGGCAAATTTCGCGAAAGCCACGAACGAGTTCAGCCAGATCGTCCAGTTGTATCCGACGAACGAGGCGGGCGCGCTTGCGCTTTTCTACATCGGCGAGTGCAATATGCAGCTCGGCAATTATGACGCCGCGACGAATGCCTACGCGCAGGTTTTTGACACGAACGCGCCCGCCGGCATTTCCGCCGGCGTCTCCGCGCGCAGCCAGGCGCAGGTTGCTTTTGGAATCGCGCTGAATAAAAAGGCGGATCTGGCCGGCGGCGTTGACCGGACGAACCTGCTCAACGAGGCGCTGGACAACTATCTGGACGTTTTCAATAAAACCAACCTGCGCGACGGTGAAGCCAAGGATGATTTCTGGGTGAAAAAGGCCGGCCTGCAGGCGGCACCGCTGGTGGGGATGTTATATGACGCAACCCGGCAGAAAAATTTCTACATTGACCTGGAGGGAGCGCTGCCGCAATTGAAGGAGTCCATCGAAAAGAAAATCGCCGCGCTGCCGCCGGAGAAAAATTGAATTGCGGCCGCGGTTTGACACGCGCGCCGGGGAGGTCTAGCTTCAACCGTGGAAACCATGAGTGAACCAATTTCAACCGAGACCGTCGTCGGACTTACCAAACGCGCCGCCGAGGAATGCAAGTCGCTGCTGTCGCTGCCGGAAAATGCGAGCAGGCACTTCCGTGTCTTTGTCGAGCAGGGCGGCTGCTCCGGAATGCAATACGGCATGGTCTTCGACGAAAAGCGCGACGGCGATTTGAGCGCGGAGCAACACGGCGTGGAGATTGTGGTTGACCCGATCAGCGCAAATTATTTGCGCGGCACGGTCGTGGATTTCAGCGATGCAATGGTCGGCGGCGGTTTCAAGATTTCAAATCCGAACGCGAAGCAGAGTTGCGGCTGCGGAAAATCCTTTGAGGCTTGAGCGTTTGATCAACCCGCGCAAGCTTAACAACGCCGTTCCGTGCGATGCGGAACGGCTTTTTGTTTTTCCAAATTCAAATCCAGTTTTTTCGGATAAGCCACATTTTGATCAGTTGCGTCAGGCCGACGTAGCAAAACAAAGTCGCCAGCAAAATCGGCCAGAATTGCCACGGCAGCGGGACGAAGCGCAGTCCGCCCGCGATCGGCGAATACGGCAGATACGCGCCGATGGCCATGATGAGAATCGTGGTCATCGTCAGTTGCCAGCTCGCGCGTGACTGCACGAACGGCAGCAGGTTCGTGCGGATGACGTGGATGATGAGCGTCTGCGTCATCAGCGATTCAACGAACCAGCCGGTGTTGAAGAGCGCGGCGGCATAGGTGTGGTTGGGGTCGGCGGCATGGGCAAAACGCGCCGCGAGTTCAGGCGGCGGCACGAGGCCGAGGTTGCTGCATTTGAAATAAAACCACATGACGCAAAAAGTCGTGTAATCGAAAATGGAGCTGACCGGCCCGATGAAGATGATGAACTTGGCGATTTCACCCATCTGCCACGGGCGCGGCTTGGAGATGTATTGCGCGGTGACGTTGTCCGTCGGAATCGGCACCTGTGAAAAATCGTAGAGCAGATTGTTCGTGAGCAGTTGAAATACCTGCATCGGGCGATAGGGCAGCCATGCGCTCGCGCCAAGCATGCTGAACATGTTTCCGAAATTGGAACTCGCGCCCATGCGGATGTATTTCATGATGTTCGCGAAAACTTTGCGGCCTTCGAGCACGCCTTCTTCCAGCACCATCAGATTTTTTTCCAGCAGGATCATGTCGGCGGATTCCTTGGCGATGTCCACGGCGGTGTCCACGGAAATGCCCACGTCGGCGGCGCGCAACGCGGGCGCGTCGTTGATGCCGTCGCCCATGAAGCCGACGACATGGCCTTTTTTTTGGAGCGCCTGCACGACGCGTTTTTTGTGCGCGGGCGAAAGGCGCGCATAAACGTCCGTGTCGTCAATCACGGCGGCCAGTTGCTCGTCCGTCATTTTTTCAACGTCGTTGCCGAGCAGGATTTTTTCCGCATTGATGCCGACTTCCGTGCAGACTTTACGCGTGACCAGGTCGTTGTCGCCGGTCAAAACTTTTACCGTCACGCCATGCTGCCGCAGCGCTGCGATGGCCGTTTTTGCCGAGTCTTTCGGCGGATCGAGAAACGCCAGGTAGCCCGTCAATACAAGGTTTTCTTCATCGGCCCTGGAACACGCGCCACGGTTTTCCATTTTTTTGCTCGCGATGGCCAGCACGCGAAAACCGTCCTCGCTCAATGAATTGACCTGCTCTATCAGGTTGCCGACAAGAATCGGCTCCATTTCAAAAATTTCGCCGTCGCTCACGAAATGCGTGCATTTTTTGAAGACGGATTCCGGCGCGCCTTTGGTCAGCAATTGCTGTTCGCCGTCGGCAGTTTCGACGACGACAGACATCATGCGGCGCGAAAAATCGAACGGGATTTCGTCCACTTTGGAGATTTTTTCGACGCCAAGTTCGCGGTGCAGTTCGGAGTATTTCAAAACCGCGCGGTCCAAAACATTTTTCAGCCCGGTTTGAAAATGGCTGATGAGATAGGCGTCGCGCAGAACCTCTTCGCTTTCATTTTTGAAAACGTCGCAATGAATTTCCAAAATGACGTGGTCAATCGTGAGCGTGCCGGTCTTGTCGGTGCAAAGCACGTCCATCGCGCCGAAGTTCTGGATTGAGTTCAGCCGCTTGACGATGACTTTTTTCTTCGACATCGCCAGCGCGCCTTTCGACAAACAAACCGAGACGATCATCGGCAGCATTTCCGGCGTGAGGCCGACGGCAATCGCCAGCGCGAAAAGAAAAGTTTCCTTGCCCCAGCTATGCTGGGTGAAGCCGCTGATGAAAAACACCATCGGCGACATCACCGCCATGAAGCCAATCATCAACCACACGAATCTTTTGACGCCCTTGTCAAACGCCGTGTCCGGCTGCGCGGCGGCGAGACTGCTGGCCATTTTGCCGAAATACGTCTGCGCGCCCGTGGCCACGATGACCGCCGTGGCCGCGCCGCTTTCGACGCTCGTGCCGAGAAAACAGAGGTTCGCGTGCTCAATGATTGAAATGTTCGTTCGCGCGTCGCGCGCGTCAGATTTTTCCACCGGCAGCGATTCGCCGGTGAGCGTGCCTTGGATGACGAACAAATCTTTCGCGGCGATCAAACGCACGTCGCCGGGAATCATGTCGCCGGCGGAAAGTTTCACCACGTCGCCGGGCACGAGATCACGGAGCGGAATTTCCTTCGGCTGGCCGTCGCGCAAAACCGTGGCCGTGACCTTGATCATCGCCTTGAGTTTGGCGGCCGCGTTATCAGCCTTGGTTTCCTGAATGAAGCGCAGCGAGATGCCCAGCACGACCATCGCCACCATTACCAGCCCGCCGGCGATGTCCGATGCGCCGCCTGCCGTGGCGAACGTGATGATCGCCAGCACCGACAGCAGAATCACCAGCGGATTGCGCACGGCGAGGTAAAGCCGTTGCAGCCAGCCGTGATGTTTTTCTTCCGCCACCTGGTTGGGGCCGAATTTTTCCAGCCGCGCCGCTGCTTCCGTCTCGGTCAAGCCGGTGGGCGTAGTGCCGTGCAGTTGCAGGACTTCTGGAATTTCTTTGGTCGCCGCCTCGTTGACGAGATCGGAGACACGGGCGGTGTTGGGGGTGTTCAAGCTGGCCATAAAATCACAATCGTGCCCGACAAAATTAACCAATCAGCGGGAGATTGCCACGTTAAGTTTTGGTGAAACCAATTTTTTGGCTGGTCCTTTCGCTTGCCGGCGGACGGCGTCGAATGTGGGCGCTTGACGCTGCCGGCAAATCGTTTTAGCTTGGCGGCGTTCGGGGAGCCAAATCACCGCGAGGTGACGCTGAGAGTTTGACGCGTGAGCGCCAATGACCCGTGAACTTGAACCGGATAATGCCGGCGCAAGGATTACCACTCTCTCCGGCTTTCCACCAATAAATTTTCGCGCGAAGAACGCGAAGGCGGCGAAGGAATACATTTTTCTCCTTCGCAACCTTCGTGGCCTTCGCGTGACCCAAAAATAATTATGATCGCCACCAAAGATTCGTTCGAACCGCACAGCAGCGAGCAACTGCCCGCCAGCAAAAAAATTTACGTCGAAGGCGTTTTGCATCCCGAAATCCGCGTGCCGATGCGCGAGATTGAAGTCAGCGACACCAAGTCTTACACCGGCGCAATCGAGAAGAATGCGCCCGTCCGCGTTTATGATTGCAGTGGGCCTTGGGGCAATCCGGCGTTCACCGGCACGTCTGACGAAGGATTGCCCGCGCTGCGTCGCGAATGGATTTTGAAACGCGGCGACGTGGAGGAATACGACGGTCGCGAAGTAAAGCCGCAGGACAATGGCTATCTTTCCGGCAAACTCGCCGAGTTCGCGAGCGTTGCGGAAAAAAATCGCCTCGTGGAATTTCCCGGTCTGCTCGGCCAACGCCGCAAGCCGCTCCGCGCCAAGGCGGGCAAGGTCGTCACCCAGTTGCAATACGCCCGCGCCGGCATCATCACGCCGGAAATGGAGTTCATCGCCATCCGCGAAAACATGGGCCGCGCCCGCATTTCGGACATGGCGAACGACATCGTCCGCAACCAGCTCGACAAGCAGCACGCCGGTTCGCAGCAGCTCGCCAGCAGTGAATTCACGCCGTCCGTCTTCAAAAAATTTCCGCAGCGCATCCCTAAGGAAATCACGCCGGAATTTGTGCGCGAAGAAGTCGCCGCCGGGCGTGCAATCATTCCGGTGAATATCAATCACCCTGAAAACGAGCCGATGATTATTGGCCGGAATTTCTTGGTGAAAATAAATTCCAACATCGGCAATTCCGCCGTGGCTTCGTCTATCGAAGAAGAAGTGGAAAAGATGCGCTGGTCAATTAAATGGGGCGCGGACACCGTCATGGATTTGTCCACCGGCAAAAACATCCACGCCACGCGCGAATGGATTTTGCGCAATTCGCCCGTGCCCATCGGCACCGTGCCGATTTATCAGGCGCTCGAAAAAGTCAACGGCCGCGCCGAAGATCTGACGTGGGAACTCTTCCGCGACACGCTCATCGAACAGGCCGAGCAGGGCGTGGATTACTTCACCATTCACGCGGGCGTGCTCCTGCGCTTCGTGCCGATGACTGCGAGCCGCATGACCGGCATCGTTTCGCGCGGCGGCAGCATCATGGCCAAATGGTGCCTCGCGCATCACAAAGAAAACTTCCTCTACACGCATTGGGACGACATCTGCGACATCATGGCCGCGTATGATGTTTCTTTCTCCATCGGCGACGGGCTCCGCCCCGGCTCGATTGCCGATGCGAATGACCGCGCGCAATTTGGCGAACTCGAAACGCAGGGCGAACTCACCAAACGCGCGTGGGCCAAGGGCGTGCAGGTCATGAACGAAGGTCCCGGCCATGTGCCCATCCACATGATCGAGGAGAACATGGTGAAGCAGCTCGAATGGTGCGGCGAAGCGCCGTTCTACACGCTCGGACCGCTCACCACCGACATCGCGCCCGGTTACGACCACATCACCAGCGGCATCGGCGCGGCGATGATCGGCTGGTATGGCTGCGCGATGCTCTGCTACGTCACGCCCAAGGAACACCTCGGCCTGCCGAACAAGAAGGACGTGAAAGACGGCGTCATCACCTACAAGATCGCGGCGCACGCGGCGGATTTGGCGAAAGGCCATCCCGGCGCGCAATACCGCGACAACGCCATCTCCAAGGCGCGCTTTGAATTCCGCTGGGAAGATCAATTCAACCTCGCGCTCGACCCCGTGACCGCGCGCGAATTCCACGACGAAACGCTGCCGCAGGATGGCGCCAAGACCGCGCACTTCTGCTCCATGTGCGGCCCGCATTTCTGCTCGATGAAGATCACCGAAGACGTCCGCAAATACGCCGCCGAACAAGGAATCGCCGAGGAAGAAGCGCTGAAGAAAGGGATGGAAGAAAAATCCAAAGAGTTTGCCGAGAAGGGCAGCGAGCTTTACGCGAAAGCGTAAACCTAAACATTCAATGATTTCATCACTGTTGCCCAAATTTAATGGTTCGCGTATGCTTCATATCACGTGATTTCGGAAATACAAATTCGGAACTTTAAGTCCATTCAAGACGTCACTTTGCGCCCGGGTAAAGTGACGGTGTTGATTGGTGAGAATGGAAGCGGCAAAAGTAATGTGCTCGAAGCAATCGCTTTTGCCTCTTGCGCCACAACAAATAAGCTAGACGACGAAATCCTTTTTCACCGGGGAGTGAGAGTTACGGGCCATACTAAAATGGTGTCGGCGTTTCCTGAAACAGAATCCGAAGCAAAGAAAAAGCGACGCATTGCCTTCAAAGTTAGCGGAGCTGGAGAAGGTGAGACACTTGATTGCATTGTTGTCCCTTCAATGCGCAAAGAAGACAATAGCTTCTTGAAATGGGAGGTCTCGTCTCCTCAGAAGCAGGTTGAATTTCAAAAGGCGTTAAACGATGAAGGGCTTCTGAAACAGCTCAATGATAAAATTCAAGAATTTACAAAGCAAATTAAAGTAGATACGAACGACAAAAAACAGTTTGAAAAGGAATTCCAAAAACGAATTAAGGAGGCGATAGAAGCCTTTCAGCCAGCATTTGCCGAATTGCAGCTCCGTGTTGAAAAGCGCGCGCCACTGTCAGAGGTTTCTAACAAACTTGGTCTCGCTGAGTTCCTGATTTACGCGCCAGAAAATAGCACTTTGCGGTTGCAGCCTTCAGAAGGTGCAATTCAGCCGCTCGGGACAAAAGGGCAGGGCTTATTCAAGTTGCTGCAATCTTTCAGTGATGAGAAATTCAAAGATCATCTAGCCGACCTCCAATCCCGCCTTCATCTCTTCGGGTGGTTTGATAAATTTGTTCCCCTGAATGATGCGGCAACAAAGCAGGCTTCCCTTCAGATTCATGATCGGTGGCTTGCAAGTGACAAAGCAACGTTCGACCAAAGAAGCGCAAACGAGGGGTTTTTATTTGTGCTTTTTTACTTCGCCTTGCTCATTAGTTGGCGCACGCCGAAGTTTTTTGCGATTGATAATATTGACACAGCATTGAACCCGAGATTGTGTTCCACCTTAATGGAACAAATCGTTGAGTTGGCTAAAAAACACGATAAGCAGGTTATTTGCACCACGCATAACCCGGCTATACTTGACGGATTAAATCTCAATGACGATGAACAGCGCCTTTACACCGTCCGACGAGACAGTGAAGGCCATACTGTTCTGCGGCGTGTCCGTGCTCCAGAGCCTCAGAAAAAAGGTGAATTACCCGTGCGCCTTTCGGAAGCCTTCCTGCGCGGCATCATCGGAGGACTTCCAGATCACTTTTAGAGGGATACATGTATGCACGATTTTGCATTGGTGACTGAAGGGGCGACTGACCATGCCATACTAAAAAATATCCTAATTGGATATTTTAAGGAACAACGCGAGCCCGATGTTCACCGTGAACATCCAGATCCCCGAGCAGAAAAGCAATACGGCGGTTGGACGCTTGTCTTACAATATTTGAAGGATAAAAAGTATCAACAGGCATTTCAGTTAAACCAGTATCTGATTGTTCAAGTGGATACTGATGTGGCCGAGGATGCTGGATTTGATGTGCCAAGGCAGAATGAGAAAGGAAAACTTTCATTTGCAGAATTCGTTCAAAATGTTGTTGAGCGTTTGAGAAATGAAATTGGACAACAAGACATGGCTCTATACGGGGACAGGTTTATTTTTGCCATAGGAGTTGAGCAACTAGAGTGTTGGGTTTTGCCGCTTTGGTTCAATGATGCAAAAGGTGAGCAGACTGTGAATTGCACAAACCGGTTAGGAGATTGCAATCAGTTGCGCGACGAACTTAAAAAGAAAAATTATCGGTGGATTCGCAAAGAGGAAAAAGACCCTTTGAGCTATGACCTCGCCACGCGGGAATATCGGAAACGAGGAACATTGGTTACTCAAGGAGCAAGAAACCCGAGCGTTGCGATTTTTTTAGAGGAGTTAGGAAGGCGAAACATTCAGCTTCCGGCTGTTGAATAGGTTCAATGATTGAACCCAGTGGGGATTCGTTTCAAAATGGCGACCGTTCAACCTATTAACACCATGAAGAACACCCAAAAAGAGTTGTCCCCAAAACAACGGGAAGACCTGCTCGCAGCGTTGAAAGTCCGGTTTGATAAGAACCTAGGCCGTCACCTAGGTTTGCTGTGGGCCAAGGTGCAGGCGCGGTTGGAGGTCCGGCCGGAAAAGTTGTGGTCGCTCGCGGAAATGGAACGCACCGGCGGCGAACCGGATGTGGTCGGGCAGGATAAAAAGTCGGGCGAGTTCGTCTTCATGGATTGTTCCGCGCAAAGTCCCAAGGGCCGCGTCAGTTTTTGCTACGACCGCGCGGCGTTGGATGCGCGCAAGGAACACAAACCCAAGAACTGCGTCCTGGATGCGGCGGCGGACATGGGCGTGGAAGTGTTGACGGAGGAAGAATATTTCGCGCTGCAAAAGCTGGGCGAGTTCGACACGAAGACATCGAGCTGGGTGAAGACGCCGGCGGAGATCCGGGAACTCGGCGGCGCGATTTATGGTGATCGCCGCTACGGTCGCGTCTTCGTGGGACACAACGGTGCGGAGTCTTACTACAGCGGCCGGGGGTTCCGAGGCTCGCTCAGGGTCTAAAGTGCGTGCCGCACGGGTCACCGCGTCTCGCGACCGCCCGCAAAACCGCCGCGGGGTTCACGGTGACGGAATCGCATCTGGACATGACCGCGAAAATTCCCGGCATTGACGCAGAAAAATTCACCGCCATTGCAAACGGTGCAAAGGCCGGCTGCCCATCTCGCGCCTGTTCCATGCAACAATTTTCCCGGACACGAAACGATAGCCCTGAAAATTTTCAGTTGCCATCCGTGGCGGCTTTTAACATTCTTGCAGCATGAATTCAAAACGCCTCCTTCTTGCCGGTGCAGCCATTTCATCTCTTATTTTCTACACGGGTTGCAGCAGCTCCAAGCCAATGACGGCGGCACCCGCGCCGGTTGCCATTGCCACATCTGCACCAGCTGTGGCACAAACTCCGGCAACTGCACCGGTGGCCATTACTTTCCCCATCCGCATCAAGGCCGGGCTGGACACGCCGCTCACCAATTCCGACGGCACCATCTGGCTGGCCGACCAGGGTTTTACGGAAGGGGACACGGTGGCGCGTCCCGACCTTGAGATCGCCAACACCACGGAGCCGGACATTTACCGGAGCGAACGCTACAGCATGACTTCATTCAACTGGCCGCTGCCCAACGGCAAATACATCGTAAAACTTCATTTTTGCGAAACCTACGAAGGCATCACCGGGCCGGGGATGCGGGTTTTCTCGTTCAATGTCGAGGGCCACGAGTTCAAGGATCTTGATCTTTATGTGAAGGCCGGCCCGTTGCGCGCCTACATCGAAACCGTCCCGGTGGAGATCACCGACGGCAAGCTGAACATCACGTTCACGCCCAACGTCGAAAATCCGCAGATCAACGGCATTGAGATTTTCCCCAGCCCTTGATTTTCAAACGTCGCTGCCCCGTCATTGGGCTGGAGGCGTGAACGAACATTGCGGAAACGGCGCGTGACGGCGGAAGCGGTGCGAGGCATCATTCGCGGAGTTTGCAACCGCCGCCTTCAACCAAGCTCCCGCGCCTGCGCCTGCGCGTCACCGCCACGGCGGAAACGATTTTGCGCGGCGGCCATCCGTGGCTCTTCGCCGACAGCATCCGCGAGCAGAACCGCGACGGCCAGCCCGGCGAACTCGCCGTCATCTTCGACCGCAAGGACACATTTCTCGCCGTCGGTCTGTTCGACCCGGAATCGCCATTGCGCGTGCGCGTGCTGCACGCGGGCAAGCCTGTCAACATTGAAGAAAATTGGTGGCGCGACAATTTTGCAAAAGCCATTGGCCGCCGCGAAAATCTTTTTGACGGGCACACAAATGGTTTCCGCTGGATCAACGGCGAGAGCGACGGCTGGCCGGGACTCGTGCTCGACCGTTACGCCGGAACGCTCGTGCTGAAAATTTACACCGTCGCGTGGCTGCCGCGATTGGACGAAGTGACCACGCTGATTCGTGAATTACTTAAACCAGAACGGCTCGTGTTGCGTTTGAGCCGGAACATTCAGGAAATTGCGCGCCAGAATTTTTGCGTTGAAGACGGACAGATTTTGTTCGGCGAAAACTTGTCCGGCAGTGTCACGTTTCTTGAGACCGGAATTCGTTTTGAAGCCGACGTGGTGCGCGGGCAGAAAACCGGCTTCTTTCTCGACCAGCGCGAAAACCGGCGGCGCGTCGAAGCCTTGGCACGCGACCGCGATGTTTTGAACGCCTTCAGTTTTTCCGGCGGCTTCTCGCTCTACGCCGCGCGCGGTGGCGCAAAATCCGTGATCGACCTTGACATCAGTGCGCACGCGTTGGAAAGCGCGAAGCGTAATTTCGCCTTGAACCAAGCAGATGCGAACATCACGTCCTGCCGGCATGAAACGATTCAGACCGACGCATTTGCGTGGCTTGAACAAAACTCTGTGCAGAAATTTGACCTCGTCATTCTCGATCCGCCGTCGCTTGCCAAACGTGAAGCCGGGCGCACCGGAGCAATTCAAGCTTATGGAAAATTGGCGACGAATGGAATTAAGGCGTTGCGGCGCGATGGAATTTTGGTCGCCGCATCCTGCTCCGCGCACGTTTCGGCGGCGGAATTTTTTGAGGCCGTGCAGCAATCGGCGCGAAATTCAGGACGGAAGTTTGTCGAGATTGAAACGACCGGCCATCCGCCGGATCATCCCGCCACGTTCGCCGAGGCGAACTATTTGAAGTGCATCTTTCTGAAAGGCTGAAGCTCTCTGCTTGTTCAGCCAAGTTAATATGCTATTCTCTGCGACTCGTTTGTGACCATCACGCAGGAAATCCAGCGGCGGCGGACGTTCGCCATCATTTCGCATCCCGACGCGGGCAAAACCACGTTGACGGAGAAGCTGCTGCTTTACGGCGGCGCGGTGCAGCTCGCCGGCTCCGTGACCGCGCGCAAAAACCAGCGCGCCACGACGAGCGACTGGATGGAGCTGGAAAAAAAACGCGGCATCTCGATCAGTTCCACGGTGCTGCAATTTGATTACGACGGCTATCGCCTCAACCTGCTCGACACGCCAGGCCACAAAGATTTTTCCGAGGACACTTATCGCGTGCTCACCGCCGTGGACGCGGTGGTGATGGTGATTGATTCCGCGAAAGGCATCGAGCCACAGACGCGAAAACTTTTTGAAGTCTGCCGCCAGCGCGGCGTGCCGATCTTCACCTTCATGAACAAGTGCGACCGGCCGATGAAGAATCCGCTGGAGCTGATTGACGAACTGGAACGTGTGCTCGGCATCGGCGCGTTTCCCGTGAACTGGCCCATCGGCAACGGCCCGGAATTTCAAGGCATCTACGACCGGCAGACCAAAACGATGCACACGTTTGAACGCGTCGTGGGCGGCAAACATCGCGCGCCCGTCATCGTCGGCGGACTGCACGACCCGGCGGTGCGCGGAAATTTGAGCGACGCGGAATTTGCCAAGACGCTCGAAGAATTGGAAATGCTTGAAACGGCGGGCGAATCGTTCGACGAAGCCGCCGTGCTCGCGGGCAAAACGACGCCGGTGTTTTTCGGCAGCGGAGTGAATAATTTCGGCGTGCAATTGTTGCTCGACGGATTTCTGAAACACTCGCCCGCGCCAAAATCTCGCGTGATGGGCGGCATCGAGATCGCACCGGAGAATCCCGCGTTCAGCGGTTTCATCTTCAAGATCCAGGCGAACATGGACCCGAAGCATCGCGACCGCATCGCGTTCATTCGCGTCTGCTCCGGCAAGTTTGATCGCGACATGACCGTTCATCATTCGCGCTCCGAGAAAAAAGTCCGCCTGTCCAGTTCGCACAAACTCTTCGGCAACGAACGCGAGACCGTGGACGAGGCCTATCCCGGCGACGTCATCGGCCTCGTCGGCCACGACAGCTTTGGCATCGGCGACACGCTGACAACCGATCCAAAAATTCTCTACAAGGAAATCCCGCGCTTCACGCCCGAGGCGTTTTCGTATCTGCACAATCCGAACACGGGAAAATATAAACAATTCCGCCAGGGCCTCGACCAGCTTTTGCAGGAAGGCGTCATCCAGGCGTTGTATCTGCGCAACTCGTCCGTCAAAACGCCGCTGCTCGCCGCCGTCGGCCCGTTGCAATTTGAAGTCGTGCAATTCCGGCTCGAAAGCGAATACGGCGCGGAATCGCGTCTCGAAGCCGCGCCGTGGAGCGTCGTCCGCTGGCTGCCGACCGACATCAAGGAAGAAGAACTCGACGCGCTCTCGCTCCCGACCGGCGCGCGCCTCGCCTACGACATCGGCAAAAATCCCGTCGTGCTTTTCCAAAACGAGTGGTCGGCGAATTATTTCGGCGAGACGAACAAAAACACGCCGCTGTCCGCGCTGCCGGTGCAGACTGCGAAGGAATGAAAGTTGACATTGCTGCATCAGCGTATCAAAGTATCACTGTATGAGAACAACCATCACGGTGGACAACGACATTTTTGAGGCGGCGCAGGCGCAGGCGCGGGCTTCGGGCAAAAAGCTGGGCGAGGTCATCTCGCAACTGGCGCGGCGCGGATTACGCGCCTCGGCGGACACGGCCAATAAAAATGGCCTGCCGGTTTTCAAAGTCCCAGGAAATGCGCCGGTCATTCCCAGCAGCCGCGCGAAAACATTGCTGGATGAGGACGCAACGTGAAATTTCCTTTGCTCGACACGAATGTGCTGCTCGCGCTGGCGTGGCCGAATCATCAGCATCACGCCAAGGCGCATGCTTGGTTTGCCGTCCACGCCAAGCGCGGCTGGGCGACATGCGCTTTCACGCAGCTTGGATTTGTCCGGCTTTCGTCCAACCCGGCTTATTCGCGCGACGCAGTTTCACCGCAGGACGCCGCCACACTGCTCCAGCAATGGACGCGCCACAAGGCGCATCAGTTTTGGAATTCTTCCGCCGCTGATTCACCCGCGATTTATCTGCGCGCCTTGGGACATCAACAAGTCAACGACGCGTGGCTCGTCGAAGTCGCGCGGAAAAACAAAGGTCGGCTGGTCACGCTGGACACGCATTTGTCCGCGCACGCGCTTGAAGAAAATCTGGTGGAGACAATCGCTTCGTAACTTGAAAAAAAGAATTCTCGCGAAATTATTTTGCCGACATTCCACTTGCGGTATTCGTAAATCATAAATCGAAAATCATAAATTCCGCAATGCCCACCATCATTTCCGCCTCTGAAATCACCGTTCGCTACGGCGACCGCGCCATCCTCGACGCCACCACGCTCGGCATCCAGGAAGGCGAGCGCCTCGGTCTCGTCGGTCGCAATGGCGCGGGCAAGACGACGTTTCTGCGCATCCTCGCCGGACTGCAATCGCCCGACAGCGGTGACGTGGCGCGGCAGCGCGACCTCGTCGTGAGCTATCTGCCGCAGGATTTCATGCTCGATGCCACGAAGTCCGTGGCGGAAAACATCCGCTACGGCGCGAAGCCGGTGCTGGATCTGATCGCGGAATTTGAATCGCTGCCGCACGACTCGAAACACCACGAATTTTTGGAGCATCGCATCCAGTCGCTCGAAGGCTGGACGCTCGACACCCGCATCGAGATCGCGATGGCGCACTTGAACTGTCCCGCTGGCGACCGCCGCGTCGAAACGCTTTCCGGCGGCGAGAAACGCCGTGTCGCCATGTGCCGCGCGGTGGTGTCGCTGCCCGACTTGCTGATTCTCGACGAACCGACGAACCATCTTGACCCGGAATCCATCGAATGGGTCGCGGAATTTCTTGAGGAATTTCACGGCACGTTTTTGGTCGTCACGCATGATCGTTATTTTCTGGACCGCGTGGTGAAGCGCATGATCGAGCTGTCCGACGGGAAATTTTTCTCGCACGACGGCAATTACACCGAATATTTGCTCGCGAAAGCCGAGCGCCAGTCCGCCGACGCGACGGTCGAACACAAGCGCCAGATGTTTCTGAAAAAGGAGCTCGCGTGGGTGCGCCAAGGCCCGCGCGCACAACGCAGCAAGCAGAAGGATCGCTTCGAGCGTTATTACAACGAGGCGGCGAAGGATGGCCCGGTGATTGAGGAGGACGTGGAACTGTGCATTCCGCCGCCACCACAACTTGGCAATCGCACCGTGGAAGTGGCGGATCTGGGCATGAGTATTGGTGGGAAGAAATTATTTTCCGGCTTCACGTTCAGCTTTGCGAATGGCCAGCGCATCGGCGTTTGCGGGCGGAACGGTCTTGGCAAAACCACGCTGCTCAAGGCCATCATCGGCCAGTTGCCGCCGACCGAAGGCACGGTCAAGATCGGCCAGCTCACAAAATTTAATTATGTGGATCAGGGCCGCCTCCAGTTGAATGAGGAACGCACGGTGCTCGACGAAGTTGCCGACGGCACGGAATTCGTGCAATGGGGCGAGGCAAAACTTTCCGTGCGTTCATATCTCAAGCGGTTTCTGTTTTCGGACGACCGCATCACGACGCAGGTGAAAAAACTTTCCGGCGGCGAACGTAGCCGGCTTCTCCTCGCGCGCATTTTGAAAAGCGGCGGCAACTTTTTAATTTTGGACGAGCCAACAAACGATTTGGATTTGCCGACGTTGCGCGTGCTGGAGGAGGCGTTGATCGCTTTTCCCGGCATGGTGCTGGTGGTCAGCCACGACCGCTATTTCCTGAACCGCGTTTGCACGGACATTTTGGCGTTTGAAGGCGATGGCAAAATTCATCACAGCGTCGGCGACTACGATTATTATCTGGAGAAGAAAAAAAAGGCGGAGGCCGCAGCGGCCCGTCAGAGCGCCGCCATTATTGCTACTAACAAATCTGAAAAATCAGCGGCACTCGCCCGCGAAGCAGCCACGAAGACAAACAAACCGCGCAAACTTTCCTTCAAAGAAACCCGCGAACTCGAAGGCATCGAGGCGCAGATTCACGCCGTCGAGGCCGAAGTGGCGCGCATCGAAGGCTTGTTCGCCGACCCGGAATTTTTCCGCAAAAATGCGGCGAAAGTAAATCAGCTCACCGACGAACTCGACGCCGCGAAGAAAAATGTCACGAAGCTCTATTCTCGCTGGGAAGAACTGGAGGCGATCCGGGCGGCTTCGACGGATGTAGCGGCTGGTTGATGCGATGCGCCTTGAGTTCGGCGTAGATGGATTTCGCGAGTTCGGACTTCGCAAAGCCGACGGCCTTCGCGCCTTTGATTTTGAACAGCCGTTCAAAATCCGCCGCCGTGAAATGCTGCACCACCGGATAATGTTTGAAGTCCACCAGCACTTCTGTCCGAT
>Ga0224554_1000329_pt1 | contig 41268 bp, 40 predicted proteins | sample 714S22024metaG_FD_180666 | JGI IMG/M metagenome (GOLD analysis project Ga0224554, IMG submission 180666) | Peat soil microbial communities from Stordalen Mire, Sweden - 717 S2 20-24 | ecosystem: Environmental > Terrestrial > Soil > Wetlands > Peat | place: Sweden: Norrbotten County, Stordalen... | reverse complement strand
AAATCATTCGTCGGCGTAGTGATCATCAGGCTGTCCAAAAGTCCAAGCTGGGGATTGGTCGTCGTTTGCATATCTCTCGGACGCGGCATTCAATAACTAAGTTTCAAGACTTTTGCAGAGATCCCTATTTGTTCGAAATTGACATTCAAAATTTGAATTGGAGCGCTACAAATGGCGGAAGCTACAACGAGATTGTTGCTGCATTGTGGGGTAGCAGCACTAATTTCACCCACATTTCGGCGAGCGACAGTTCATGGGCCTACTCGCATCAGGAGCAGGGCGGGTTGCTTTCGCTGGGACGTTACAGTTTTGAATTGAAACAGTCACAGGCCAAAATGCTGTTGCATACCGGCGGCAGGAGTGGTGTGGGCAGACGGGGTTTATTCCGGTTGACGGCGACCGCGACGGAGGAGGTGCCAGTCGCAGATAGCGGGGGCCAATACCATCAGGCTGGCATTGTGGACGGACCGGGCATTCCGAATGACCAGATCATAGTGGGCGGGAAGCAGTTGGATACAAACGGCGTCGTGTGGAAGGTCTACCCGGACGGCAAGACGATTGACGTGACACCGCAAGCCAATGCGCCGCTATATCGGTTCACCGTCGATCAGTCGAAATACACGCCGGTCATTCAAATCAACAACAGCGTGACACTTGACCCCGATGACGTTGCGCCCGGCGCGGATTATTGCGTGGGGCAGTATCTTACATTTGCCTTGAGCGGCATTCCGGTGTCGACATCTGATTATCAATGGACTCTGGATGGGCATTTTTTCAATGCCCAAACCAATTTCTGTCCCACCGGTTCAATGGACCCGTATGTCATTCCGGGATTGCTCACGAGCAATGAGACTACTGCCTGGTGGGTTTCAGGCGGGCCGGACGCAAACACCCCCGCGACATACACAGCCTCGGCCAGCTTTATTTTGAATTTTCAAAATGGCCAGTCGTCCATCCCATTGAGCGTGGATGGCACGTTCCACATGTATCGGCCAACAGCGACTATTTCGCCAGTTACTTCAACGGTCAATCTTGAATATCTTACGTTAGAAACGGTGACTCCTGAGCCTTACCTCATATTTGGTGACTACTTTAGTGGCAGTGGCATCCCAGGTATTGTTTTCCTGAATACCATCAATTACCCTACAAAGTTTCATGGTAGCATTGAGTGGATACAGGTCGTATTAAATCAAGAAGTCAATCTACTTGATATATGGGGAACCAACCACACATTGGTCCACGCTAATTCTACTCCACCTTATCTCGATACATCCGATCCATACGAAACGTTTTATGACGTAGACATACCAGATGATAGCCCTGGCCAAGTGATGGGTTCGGACATAATACAAGCCGACCTGTCGGAAAGTTTCGAGATGACGATGATGTTTAATCCACCCGGAGGAGGAGTGAGAGTCCCAATACGAGCGGTAGATTGGTCTTGGAATGGTTTAGGAACAGTAGAAAGTGGCGGGGCGACTGGCAGCGGTAGCCCTGATGGTCCTGATCTTCCTACAGAAAAGTATCCCCAGTGGAACAGTAATGTCGGCGACACCACTTGGAACCCACCTCTACCATGAAGAATAATATGCTATATGCGCTCTTGATGATTTCCCTGCTATCGGTCTGGCAAGCCGACGCGGAAGGAACAAATACGACCGAATGGGGACCGCTCACAAACCACATTCAAATGTCTGTCAGCCTTGAAAATGGCGGGCGCGAAATCAAACTGAACGGAATCGTCATACTCCTCGTCCAATTCAGGAATGTGTCAACCAATCAAATATTCCAAATAGTCTCGATGGATACGGGGCGGAACTACGATCCGTTTTTTTCGTTTGATGTAGTTTCGCCGTCCGGAAAAAATGTGTCGCCGGCCATGGAAAGCTCCCCAACTGGATCGTTCAGATTCATCAGGATACTGTCAGGCCACAATGTCGAAATGGAGTATGAGTTGAGTAGTCGTTGTAGATTCAACGAAGTTGGAAAATACAGAATTGTCGCAAGAAGGTCGGTGGATTCGATGGCTTTACGAAAATCATATTTAGTGGTTTCCAACCCATTCCTTTTGTCAGTTGTTACCAACAGATTGAACTCAAATTGAACTCGAACGCCAACCATAGCACGCGTGACGCTTGATTATACCACGGCGTCCAATCCGGTGATCAATCTCGCTTGGCCGCAGGATGGAATGCAGATTTGCCAGAGCAATTTCACGTTGCGCGGCTGGACGGAGGACGCCAGCGCGCAGGCGTTCGCCCAGATTGTGGACCCCAACGGCGACACGAACGCCGTGACGGGGATTGTGGAGCGGGACGGTAAAATTTGGGCGCAAAATCTGCCCCTGGCGTCCGGCACGAACTATTTGACCCTGATCGTGACCAATGCGGCGGGATTATCGAGCGCAACGAACATCGTGGTTGTCAAAAGCGCATTGAACATGAGCATCAATCCGGTGACGGGCGACTTGCGGCTGCCGACGACGACGGTAAGCGGCACCATCAGCGACCCGGCCGATTACACGGTGTGGGTGAACGGGGTGAAGGCAACGGTGACGGGGAACAATTGGGAGGCGGACAACGTGCCCCTGCCGGCGGGGGGCGGGGTGACGGCGATCCAGGTGCGGGCAATCCCCTATGCGGACAACGGGGGCAATGGCACGGGCGTTGGCGGTGGCGGGTCCGTGACGTTCGACAACCTGGGCAATCCCGGACAGGACGATGACATGGAACCGGGGGCGTTGCCCCGGCAGACAGGGGTGGTGGTGGACTCGGCCGTTTGGGGCTACAATACGGTATCGTATTATCCCCTTACCGCTTCCTACGAACTAACCCAGGAAGACGGCCTATATGAACCGACCCAGGAAGAGGACCATGTGTCGGGCAGCTATTCATTTGCGAAAGGCGGGAAAGTGACGAAAGATTGGAAAGCCTGCTTTATTGATGGAACCAACGACACGAAAACGGTGTGGGTGCTGGCGCCGGGCGGGGCGGTCACGAACTGCAACGGTGTGACCGTGACCAATGGTTCCTTGCTGGCGGGGGTGGGGTATGGGCTGGAGAATGGGAAATTGAGTGGCAAGTATTGGCCAAACCCGGATTGGATTCTAACAGAGGACAAAAATTCGACTGTGAAGATAACGTTTTATGCGGGCGGGCCTGGGGTGCTGGGGCAGCAGGTGCTGGTGGCGGTGAACCCGCCATCCCAGGCGCAGCAGGAAGTGACGCAGCCGGGGTTTGCATCGGGCGGGCCGGTAATCCCGTATGAGCAGACCAGCATACCGGGTTTGGGGAAGAATCTGGGAACGGACGGCTGGGCGTATGGGGAAAAAGACAATGGCACGCTGGTGGACGTGACGCCGACGGCGGGCGCGCCAATGTATAACTTCCCCTGGCCGAATGCATCCGCCTATGCGCTGTCCATCCAGGCCAATTACATTGACCTTACCGAGAGTGCCGTATTGGGTCTCGTGCCGGAATTTTGCGTGGGACAGAAGGTGACATTCGTGACGGCTTGGAACGGCAGCACCAGTCCGATGTATGCCCCACCCAATGTGGTCTGGCCGAACACCATTTACATCTGGGTGCTGTCCAGCACCTTCGTTAACCGTGACACGCCCGGCACGAGTTGGGCTTCTGACACTTGGGACATTGACCCGGCTTCCTCGAATTCCGCCAGCCCGTTTGGTTATTGGACAACCGGCGGAGGCAAAAATGTTAATTTGACAGAAACGCTTCATTTCAGTAATGGCCAGAGTGTAACGCTCTGTGCGGGTGGGTTTTTTAAAATGTATAGGCCAACACCGAGTGTTGTCAAGAAGGATTTACAAGGCCAACCTAAAGTGATTTGGCTTGGCGCTCGGACAATCGGTGTTGGGACGATAGTTGCTTACCCTAACAGTATGAGTTACGAAGCTGGGATAAACACAGCGAATGGGAACTTTGGGGGTAACGGAAAGTTTGTTCAAGTTATTGATAGTTTTGATTGCACTGGCTGGATAAAAGTTGATGGGGTTTCAGAGGATAACCCTAAAGTGTCCAACGCCTTAGATAATCAGGATCCATATGAAGGTGCCGATTGGCCAGTGTATGCGAACACGACCCCGTGGTGGCGATCTGGTTCCGCCGGAGCAAACCTCGTCCCGTTAGATGATGCGCCAAGAGCTGGTTCCACACTGGTTGAAGAAATCAGATTAAAGATGCACTTTACGGATTATCTTATGTTCAAGCCAACCGGCGACGACAGCATTTGGGTCACAATTGGAAAGGTGTCCTGGGCGACGCATTCCTATGTTCCAGCATGGTCTTACACTATTACGCCAGACGACAACGTTGATGATGTGGATACCTTTGATAGTTCGGATGCTTTCCCAAGTTGGTCCCATGTGATAAGCAATCACTAAATAAACACCTAATAAATATATGAAACATATTACGCCAATTATTCTCTTTTCTGTTGGAATTGTTTTATTTGCAGCAATCAATCTGGCCTCGGCAGAGCTTGTGTTATCAGAACCAAATCAAAACGTATTCGTCGGTGTTTCCGACGGCAGCACCGCGAGTTTATCGAATGCGGATTGGCTTACCAACGCTGTGCCAATCCGATATGACCACGAGATGTTCATTGTGTATTTTTGCAAAACCAATGGGGTCAACCTGCGCGTGCCCCTGGACTATAGCCGCTTCATCATATTTCAGATGCATGACTCGAAAGGGCGGGAAGTGCAACCAACCGCCAAAGGACTTTATTGGGGATCTGACATCACCAATTTTCCTGACATGTCCAGCCGGAGAACGCAAGATAGGACGGCACCAACGGGAGGAGAGCCCTATACCGGAAGCATTTCAAATTTTCCAGGTGGTATGAGTTTACCACGACCAAACGATTTGTTCGAGATGAAGGAAAGCGGAATATACCAGCTAACGCTCACTGTTCATCTGATGAAACAAAGGATGTTGGCAACCAATGATTGGACATGGGATCCTGTCGCAATTCCTCCAGTTTCAGTTAAGGTTGAAAAACCGTAATTGAACTCGACAGGCCAACCATAGCACGCGTGATGCCAATGAAAATTGAACGCTGGAATGGGTTGGCTTCCCAAGCCCGCCACAAGTTGGATGCCCCAAAAGGGAAGATCGCTGCGCGAAATGTGGTCTCGGCTACGAACCAAGTGAAAGCTCGCCTACATCAAACTGAACCGCCAAACGCCTTGCCCGCCTCGTGGCGCTGTCCCGGTTCACCAAGGGTGTTGCATGAGGCTCTTTCACTCGCAACCCCCAGATCGCATTCGGTCATGGCGGCGACCATCCCGGCTATGTCTACGCAAAGAGTAACCCCGTCCGCCCCGTCCGCAACACGGAATTGAACTGGCGGCAAGCAGCATTTTGACAAAACACAGCAATGGAAGCGGAACAATTAATGTTGATTGAAAAGCAGAATTAAGTTTGTCACGACAGGCCGGGCGTTGCTACCATGTTGCAATGGTGGCTGTTGAACGTGAATTCCACGCAAATGGTTTCCCGGCAGCCCTCACTGAAAGAAATTTAACTATGACACAAATCGCAAAACTCCTCGGCGACAAGGCCGATTATCTTCTTAACTACAAAAACCCGAAAATTGCCAAGAGCCGGCTGCACGTCCCCGGGCCGGATTTCGTTGACCGCGTATTTTCCCTGTCCGACCGCAACAACCGCGTGCTCGGCAATCTCCAGCGCATCTTCGGCAATGGCCGTCTCGGCGGCAGCGGCTACGTTTCAATCCTGCCGGTGGACCAGGGCATCGAGCATTCCGGCGGCGCGAGCTTCGCGAAGAACCCGGATTATTTCGACGCGGAGAACATCGTGAAGCTGGCCATCGAGGGCGGCTGCAATGCCGTCGCCTCCACCTACGGCGTGCTCGGTGCGGTCTCCCGCAAATACGCGCACAAGATTCCGTTCATCGTGAAGATCAATCACAACGAGCTGCTCACGTATCCCAACAAGTTCGACCAGATCATGTTCGGCACCGTGAAACAGGCGGCGGACATGGGCGCGGCGGCGGTTGGCGCGACGATTTATTTCGGCTCCGACCAGAGTGGCCGGCAGATTGTCGAAGTCGGGGAAGCCTTCGCCAGGGCGCATGAGATGGGCCTGGCCACGGTGTTGTGGTGCTACCTCCGCAGCAATGCCTTCAAGATCAAGGGCGCGGACGGCAAGGCCACCGATTATCACGTCTCGGCCGATTTGACCGGCCAGGCCAATCACCTCGGCGTGACCCTGCAGGCGGACATCATCAAACAAAAGCTGCCGGAGAACAACGGCGGCTTCAAGGCGCTCAACGCCAGCGGCGCCAGCTACGGCAAATACGACGAGCGGATTTACACCGAGCTGACCAGCGAGCATCCGATTGACCTCTGCCGTTACCAGGTGGCCAACTGCTACATGGGCCGCGCCGGCCTGATCAACAGCGGCGGCGCTTCCGGCAAGAACGACCTCGCCGAGGCCGTCCTCACCGCCGTCATCAACAAGCGCGCCGGCGGCACGGGATTGATTTCCGGACGCAAGGCGTTCCAACGCCCGATGAAGGAAGGCATTGCCCTGCTCAACGCGATTCAGGATGTTTATTTGAGCAAGGAAGTCACTGTCGCCTGACCGGCGGCAACACGACCAGATTCGATTCGACTCAAGCGACCAGCTTCACCGACGGGTGGAGCTGGTCTTTTTTTTGAGGCGCGGTGACGCCAGATTTATTTCAACAATTCCCGCTGCCAGTTCATCAACTCCGGCGCGTGCCGGTCCCAGTCGCGAGCGAGGCCGCCCAGCACGGATTTGCTGGCGATGAGCGTCGGATCAATGGCCAGCTTGCGTGCGTGCGCGTCACGGCGCCGGGCCAGTTCGGCGTAACGGCGGCGTTCGGCTTCGCACGGGCGGTCAAATTTCTGCCGGATGATTTCCGGGTGTTGATCCGCGGGAACGGCCAGCCCCGCCCTGACCGACTCCAGCAGCGTCTCGCGACGGCGCGGCGACATTCGCACGGGCAAAAGATTTTCCACCGGATGATTTCCCGCCGCCGCGCAAGCGACTTCCGTGAGCGTTTCATGGTTCAAAACAAAGAACGGCGGGCGGTTGGCGGCGATGGCCTCGCGCTCGCGCCAGTGCCAAATCTCGCGCAAAACGGCAAGCTCCGCGCGGTTCAAGTGGCTGCTGCCCTTGATGCGCCAGGCAAAATCCCCATCCACCAGCGGCGGCTGCGTGCATTCGGCAATCAATTGAGCGCAGCTTTCCTGGTGCCACGCGAGCCGGTTCTTTTGCTCGAGTCCCAGCCTCAGCTTGTCCGCAAGCGGCTTCAAATAATGCGTGTCGTTGCGGGCGTAGATTTCCATCTTCTCCGTCAGCGGACGCCGCGCCCAGTCGGCCTTCTGCGATCCCTTGTCCAGCTTCACGCCGAGAAATTTTTCAACCAGCGAACCCAGCCCGAACTGCAGTTCGCCCAGCAGCCGCGCGGCAAGCATCGTGTCGAAAATCGCGGTCGGCGTGAATCCATAATGTTTGTGCAGCAGGCGCAGATCGTAGTCCGAGCCGTGCATGATGATTTCATGGGCCTTGAGCGCGGCGAGCAACGGGGCGAGATCAATCCCGGCCAGCGGATCAACGAGCCGGTCGCCGGCAGTCGTGGTGATTTGAACCAAACAGACTTTTTCGGGATAGGCGTGCAGGCTGTCCGCCTCGGTGTCCAGCGCCAGCCATTCGGCGGATTTGATGGCAGGCAGCAGCGCGGCAAGTTTCGCATCGGTGTTAATCACATGGGCATTGTTATCAAAAAACGCCGGCATTTTAAGTTTTTATTTTGAAATTCCGGTTTTGGAGTTTTGAATCAGTCTCGACTTTTCCGATGAAAGACTTGAAACTTCGGGCCAGACAATATGAATCTGGCCACGGCTTTTTCTGATTGCGCCCGGAAGCATGCGGAGAAAACCGCCATTTTTTGGGGCGAGCGAGAAATCCCCTACTCCGAACTTTTCGACCAGTCGCAAAGGATCGCCGCCGCCCTCCAGGGCCGGTTTGGCGTGAAGCCGGGCGACCGCGTGGCGTTGTGGCTGAAGAATTGCCCGGAATTCATTTCGTGCGTCTTTGGCATTTTGGAGGCCGGCGCGGTGATCGTGCCCGTCAACAATTTTCTGAAGTCCGGCGAAGTCGCCTACATCCTGAACGACAGCGGCATTGATCTGGTCATCACCGATGCCGAACTGGGACGGCACTCTGCAGAACTGAAATCACTCCGGCCGACGCTCAAATTCTTCCAGATCGAGAAAATCGCCGCGCTCGCGCCAGCCGATTCACGATTCACGATTCACGATTCACGCACGGAAAAAGACCTCGCCGTCATCATTTACACCTCCGGCACGACGGGCAACCCGAAGGGCGCGATGCTCTCGCACGGCAACCTGCTGCACAACGTCGAGAGCTGCCGCATCGTGCTGGAGACGGTCGAGGATGATTGCCTGGCCGTGCTGCTGCCGTTGTTCCACACCTACATGATGACGGTGGGCATTTTCCTGCCGCTTACCGTCGGCGGCTCGATTGTCCTGGTGAAATCCCTGCACCCGCCGAGGGCGGTGTTGCAGGAGATTTTCTCGCGCCGGGCGACGATTCTGCCTGCCGTGCCGTCGTTTTACCGGATGATGCTGTCCGCGCAGATTCCCACGCCGCTGCCAATTCGCATTTTCATCAGCGGTTCCGCCCCGTTGCCGATGCAAACGCTGAAGGAGTTCGAGAAGAAATTCGGCGTGCCGCTCATCGAGGGTTACGGGTTGAGCGAGGCCAGCCCGGTGGTGGCCAAAAACCCGCTGCGCGGCATGCACAAGGCCGGCTCGATTGGCATTCCGATCCCCCATGTCGAGATGAGCGTGCAGGACGATTCGGGAAAAATCCTCGGCGCCAACGAGACCGGCGAAATCTGCGTGCGCGGCAGCAACGTGATGCTGGGCTACTGGAACCAGCCCGCGGAGACGGCAAAGGTTTTTCGCGGCGACTGGCTGTTGACCGGCGACATCGGCCACCGCGATGCCGACGGATATTATTACATCACCGACCGCAAGAAGGACATGCTGATTGTCAACGGCATCAACGTCTATCCGCGCGAGATTGAAGAGGTGATCTATCATTTTCCCGGCGTGAAGGAAGCCGCGGTCATCGGCGTGCCGGACACGCGGCGCGGCGAGCAGCCGCTGGCGTTTGTCGCGGCGGCGGAAGGACAGACGCTCGATGAAAAAGCGCTGCTGCAATTCGTCCGGGGCAAAATTGCGGATTACAAAATGCCGAAACACATCGTCATCCTGCCCGCGTTGCCCAAAAATGCGACCGGAAAGATTTTGAAGACGGAATTGAGGAAGCAGGCGGCGAAGAAGCCGCTGTAAATAATTGGTTTTCAAAGGGTTGATTCATTTCCTTTTCCGGGTTGCACAATGGATTTGGCTTGGTTAAGCTTCTGACATCGTTTGGGCATGAAGCTTGGACGGTGAAAGTTTTTATGGCTGAAGGATATTGCGTCAAATGCAAGGCCAAGAAGGAAATCTCGAATGGCGTCGAGGAAACCATGAAGAACGGGCGCAAGGCGATCAAGGGTAAATGCCCGACCTGCGGCACGGTTATGTTCAAAATTTTGGGTGGCAAGGCCACTCCGGCCACCCCCCCCGCCAATCCGCCGGCGATCTGAACCGAATTATGTCTCTCCAGCTTGCCTACGTCATCGTCACCCCCTATTCGCTTTACAAGTCCCGCACCGGCGGGATCTTGAGCCGTCTCATCACGCGAACGGGACTCGATCTGGCCGCGATGCGGATGTTTGCGCCCGGCACGGAGCTGCCCAGGCAATACGCCGAGGCGATTGTTTCCGCCGAAGACCCGCAGGACCGGAAAATTCAGGAACTGCTCCGCGACTACGTTCTCAAAAATTTTTCGCCCGATCCCAAGACGGGCCGCCGCCGGCGCGTGATGGTGATGCTTTTTCGCGGCGAGGATGCGGTGCGCAAAGTGCGCGCGGTCGTCGGCAATTTAAGCTCCGACCGCCGCAGCGGCGAGACGATTCGCGACACCTACAGCGATTTGATCATGGATGACGACGGGCGGGCGGTTCGTTATTTCGAGCCAGCCGTTCTCGCCGCGCCGACCAACCGGGAAGCCGAGGCCAAATTGAAATTGTGGGCGCGCTTCTCCGATTCCGACGGCGGCGTTTTGGAAAACATCATCCCCTATCCGGCCGGGCAGACCGGCGAACGCACGCTGGTGCTCATCAAGCCGGACAATTTCAAGTTCACAACCGGGCGGCCCGGCAATGTCATTGATTTTTTCTCGCGCACCGGCCTTTACATTGTCGGCAGCAAGGTGCTGCACATGAGCCTCGCGCAGGCGATGGAATTTTATGGTCCCGTCCTCGAGATGTTGCGCACCAAGCTCAAGGAAGGCGTCAGCGAGCGCGCCAAATTGGTGCTCGAAAAGGAACTTGGCTTCAAAATTCCGCCTGACGCGCAGAAAGTCCTCGGCGACGTGCTCGGCCCGCTCCACGGCGACCACCAGTTTGAAAATATCATGCGGTTCATGACCGGCCGCACACCGTCCGAGTTCAAAACAAAGGCGGAGCGCCGCCAGCCCGGCACGCAAAAATGTGTCGCGCTGGTCTACGAGGGCGTCAATGCCGTCCGCAAAATCCGCGACGTGCTCGGCCCGACGGATCCGTCCAAGGCGCCACCCGGCTCCATCCGCCGCGAATTCGGATCGAACATCACCGTCAACGCCGCGCATGCGAGCGACTCGGTGGAAAATGCCAAACGCGAGATGGCCATCGTCAATCCGGGCGAAAACAACTTCCGGCAGGTCGTCGAGGAAGTTTATGGAAAGTTGTAGGCGGTCAATTTCTCCAGCAGCCGCGCGTCGGCGGCGGGAAACTTGAATCCGGCCAGTTCCGCCTTTTCCACCCACTTGAACGCCGCGCAATCCAGCGGCTGCGGTTCGCCCGATATCAATTTGCAGACAAAGAATTTCAGGCGGACGGTTTTTTCCGGGTAGGCGTGGGTGATGTCCTCAAACAATTCGCCGGCGGTGATCTCCACGCCGAGTTCCTCGTGGATTTCGCGGGCGAGGCATTGCTCAAATGTTTCGCCCGGCTCGCATTTGCCGCCGGGAAACTCCCAAAATCCGCCGAGATGGGATTTCGCATGGCGTTGGGTGATCAGAATTTTACCATTGCGGAAAATCAGCGCGGCGCTGACTTCGATGATGTTCGATCGTTGCATCATTCAATGGTGAATTGTTACATCGGTTGAGAACTGCACACCGCGGCAATGCACCGATTTACGATTCACGTTCACCGTCCGACGCTCTTGTAAACCCAGCCAAGCCGTTCCATCTCAACGCGGTTGAAAAGATTGCGTCCGTCGAACATGATCGGGTGCGTAAGAGACTTGTGAGCGCGGGCGAGGTCGAGCGTCTTGAATTCATCCCATTCCGTCGCCACGACGAGCGCATCACAGCCTTCGGCCACGGCGTTCATGTCCTCCACATAGTCCACGCCCTTCAGGATGGCCCTTGCCTTGTCCATGGCCTTGGGATCATGGACGCGGAGCGACGCGCCCTCCTTTAGCAACCGCTGGCAAAGTTCAATGGCCGGCGACATGCGGATGTCGTCGGTGTTCTGCTTGAAGGCAAGGCCGAGCACGCCGATTTTCTTATCCTTCAGCACCCAGAGAGTGTCGGTGATTTTTTTGGCGAAGCGGTCCATCTGCCCGGCGTTAATTTGCTGGACCTCCTTGAGCAGGCGGAAATCATAGCCAATCTGCTCGGCAATCTTGATGAAGGCGCTCAAGTCCTTCGGAAAACAACTGCCGCCGAAGCCGATGCCGGCATCGAGAAAACGGCGACCGATGCGCTCATCCAGCCCGATGCCGTTGGCCACTTCCTGCACGTTTGCGCCGGCGGCTTCGCAGACATTGGCGATGGCGTTGATGTAGGAAATCTTCAGCGCGAGAAAAGAATTTGCCGCGTGCTTGATGAGTTCCGCGGAATTGATGTCAGTAACGACTATCGGCGCATTGAACGGCGCGTAGACCTCCTTCATCGCGGCAACGGGCCGTTGCGAGCGGACGCCGATCACCACGCGATCGGGCTTCATCAAATCGCCGACGGCAAACCCCTCCCGAAGAAATTCTGGATTGCTGACGACATCAAATTCCGACTGGGATTTGCAGTAGCGTTTGATGGTTTCCGAGACCTTTTCACCGGTTTTGACGGGAACGGTGCTCTTGTCCACGATGATTTTGTAATCGGTGATCGCGGCGGCTATGTCGCGCGCGACATGCTCGATGAAGCTCAAATCCACCGAGCCGTCCGGTTGCGGCGGCGTGGGCACGGCGATGAAAATCACGTCGGACTTCCGAACGCCCTCGGCGGTGCTGTTCGTGAATTCAAGCCGCCCGGCGGCGACATTTTTCTTCACGAGATCTTCCAGACCGGGTTCGTAAATCGGGATGCCGCCGGATTGAAGCAACTTGACCTTCGCCGCGTCGTTGTCCACACACACGACATGATGCCCGACCTCGGCAAAACAGGTTCCCGTGACCAGGCCGACGTAGCCCGTTCCGATGATCGTCAACTTCATTCTATTTGCCCGATTTGGATGGAGCCGCCGGAGTTGTCGCAGGCGCGGCTGCCGGCAGCTTGTTCCTCAACTCGATCAAATGCATTTCCGCCTCGGAGCCAAGCGAGCCGTTGGAGTTGTCGCGGGCAACGTCCTGATAAAAAACAAGGGCGTCGTTGAGCTTGCCCTGGGATTCATCAATCCGGGCCAGACCGAATTTTGCGGCGCTCGCGGCGGAGGCATCAGAAAATCCATTGACGACACGCTGGTAGGCGCTGACCGCCAGATCCGTTTTTCCCTGGGCATCGAGACACGCCGCCACGCCGAGGGCGGCTTGTCCAGAAAACTCGCTGTCGGAATGTCCGTCGAGAAATTTTTGGAACTGTGTCTGCGCATCGCTGAATTTGCCCGCATCGAACAACGCCGCCGCTCCCTGGAGCTGTGCGCGCTGTCCCGCAATCGTGCCAGGATGGAGCCCGGCGACTTTCAAGTAGGCTTCGGCCGACGGATTGCTGGCGGACAGTGCCACCTGCGTAAGCGCCTGCCCAGCGGCAATCTCCTTCGACTCGCGCTGGCAGGCCACAAACCAGATGATGAAAACGGCGACGAGGGCGATGACCCCACCGCCTATCAGCCGGTTTTTGTTGGTTTCAACCCAGGGCCACAATTTGAGAAAAAACAATGTTGTTGTGTCTTGCGCTTGCATAGCGAGCGGGGAGTCTTTCCTGTGGACGGTGAAAACGCAAGCTGAAATCTTTGGCGAAATGGAAATTTTGCTTGAGTGCCGGGCGTCGGCGGGCTTCACTGGGCGAAGCGGAGAGATGGCCGAGTGGCTGAAGGCGACGGTTTGCTAAACCGTTATACGGGTTAAACCGTATCGGGGGTTCGAATCCCCCTCTCTCCGCCATTCTGACTTTTCGTGACTCACGGTGACAAGCTGTGAGTCACGATGACTTTTGCCAATGTTTTCAATGTTATTTTCAGTTTTCATCTCCCAAATGTCGGAGACAGATGATGACACCGTTTGACCCGTCGCGCCTAAAGTTCGGGAGTCTATTCGGGAGTCGGGCCGCCCGCCAAAACCTGGCAACGTGTCCATGACTTCGCGCAACGGCAGTTGCCCGGCGTCTGTGTAAGTTTTCATCGTCAGCCGCATATCGCTATGCCGTGCCAGTTCCATCGCCAGTCGCGGATGCACCTTCATGGTCGAGAGCCGAGTGATGAAGGTTGTCCGCAACGCATGATAATCCATGCGGTGTCCGCGCTCATCCAGAAACGGAATGCCCGCTTTTGCCAAGTCCTGCCGAAATTCCTTCATTTTCGGAACACCGTTGACCACCACCAGATCGTCCGTTTTGCTGTCTGCCGGTTTCTGCTGCTGCAATACTTCGGCCAGCTCACGATGCAACGGCAATGCCTGTTCCTTCCGATTCTTGTTCACGGCGGCATGAATGCGCAGCAATCCGCCGGACTCGCCAAGCACCAGATTCGACCAGCGCAGCGTTTTGACTTCATTACGCCGCAACCCCGCATACAGGGGCAGCATATAGGCCAGTTGATTCTTGCCCGCCACTTGCAACAACTGGACGACTTGTGCATCCGATAATGCCCGCCGTTGAACCCGTTCCTTGCCGCGCGTGTCCGTCCGTTCCACCAGTTCAAAGGGGTTCACGCTGACGCGGCTTTGCTTGCGCAGCCATGTCCAAAAGGCCGAGAGCGTGGCCAGATATTCATTCAGGGTCTTGGGGGCTTTGTGGGCTTGTTCCTTGCGCCACATTTGAAACGAGGCGGGCGTCACGTCGGCCAATCTCGTCCAGCCGCATTCCCGCATCAGCCGCCGCAGCCGCTTGTCCACATGGCGCAGGTGGTCTCCCGACCGCCCCAAGACGGTCAGTTCATTGACATATTCTGAAACCAGATCAAGCAACGGACTTTGCGCCGCCTCCCGTTCCACCTTCGCCGGAATCAGTCCTGCCGATTCGTGTTCCAATTCCTGAATGAGCTTGTTGAGCTTTTGCTGCGCAACCTGTTTGTCGGACACTTGCAGGGCGATGTCCCGCACCTTGCTGTCACCGGCAAGTTTGATGCGCGCACGGTATAACCGGCCTGTTATCCGTTTTCCGTTTTGCAATCGTTTTGGTTTGTAGATTCTGGCTTCCATATTTTGTGCTCCTTTCAATTACTCGGTTGACTCAACTTTTGAAAATACGCTTTTACCTGGCTTTCGAGCATCCCCACCGCCCGACCAATCCGCCGCAACGGCGGCAACTCGCCGCTCTCTGCCCGCCGTCTCACCGTCCGCTTGCAGACACCAAAAATCTTCTCCAGTTCCGGGAACCGTATCAGACGGTCATTAAATTGATACTCAACTGGCATACAACATCATTTCTCCTCCTTCAATTTCCAAGTCTTGTTTTCCTTATCCCATTCCACTCCCTTTCGCAATCGTCTCCGCAAGGCAGCGGCTTTTTCAGGAGAAGCCATTGCCGCTTTCAATTCTGTCAGCAGGTAAAGCATATCCTGCTGCTTGTAGTCCTCGTAAATGGTGCTTCGTTCCTTTTGATACCGCACCTTCCGGCTGCCTTTGTCCTTCGGGTCGCGTTCAGTGAATTCCACGGCTTCCTTGGCTTCTTGCTCCGTCGGCTCATCCCCGCCGCCCGCCTGCAACAGACGTTCACTTTCCTTAAACAAACTCTCGTCCGGGTCGTCCACAAAACCAACTCGGCGCTTAATTTCCTCTGCCCAGGCTTTGCATTCACTGACCGACACGACGATGAAAGGACGCTCCTTGGCTCTGCGCTTTGCGCCGAACAATCTGGTTTCCTCGTGGGTGACGTAAAAGAAAAAGGCGGTCAATTTGCCTTCCTTGATGCGTTTATAGACACTGGCGCGTGAGACGGGAACGAATAGAACGACGCTGCTGGTTGAAAGCCCCACGTCTCCTTTGTAAAATTCACCGAGCTTTTCCAGCCACTCGCCGCATTCCTTGAACGACCCTTCACGCCGATAGGCGCGCGTGCCGGGCGTCGGCTCGCCAACCAGCGCGCGCAATTCTTTGGGCACCTCGATGAACGGAAACCGAATAAACGGCATATTCCTTATCGTAGCATTATAGATACAGTTGTCAACCACAAATCTTAGAATTGTATTTCTGGATTTCCCGCCATCGGCTTGAATGCCGTCTTGCGGATAGCTTGCGGTTGAATGTGCTTGTAGATATCTCCGGCTGGAAATCCCGACGCGCCTTCCTAACCAGCCACGTCCCCGGCTCGACGAGCACTGTCCAGGTGGAGCCACAAAAAGAAAACCCGCGCGAGGCGCTTTGTTTAATTTGGACGACCTTGACAGGCGCAGTCGGGCCATACAATAGACGGAACGAGGCGCGCCGGAATCAGCCCTTGCGAATGCAAATCAGGAAACTTTTTGATGTTGCATCTTGAGCAAGACCATCAATCCAGCTTGGATTGCGATAAGACGGGTGATTGAAACTGTGCAGGATGACGAAATCTAACCAGAGCAATTATTGTCCACGTTGTGGCAAGTGATGAATAGCAAGGAATTCACACCTGTGGTAGGTTGGCACTGTGGTTGCGGCAAAAGAAAACTTGTGAATTCGTTCGTAAATGAAAGTCAACGCGGTTGTGTTGGACTGGAAGAGGGGGCGTGTGCTCTGGCGGCGGAAAAGGGTTGCCGGGTGGTGGATGAATTAAATCTGCTGCTCAACATTTCCTACACGCTGGAAAGCAGTCTCGAACTGCGCGAAGTCATCCGACCGGTCCTCCTCAAAATGGAGGAGGTCATGGGCCTTCAGTGCGGCACGCTTTCCATCCTTGACCGCAAAAGCGACAAGTTTTCGGCTTCCGAAGCCGTCGGATTGCCGCGCCATCTCTCCAAGGAAGAATATCTCCAGCATTACCGCCCGCTGATTGACGACGTGATTCGCACCGGCCAGGCCGTAGTGGTGCCGGATGTGTCGGCGGAGCCATCGCTCAAACGGAAAAGTGCGGATTGGAAGTCCGAAAAAATGGCGCTCATTTGCGTGCCGGTAAAATTTGGCGAGGAAGTCGTGGGCTGTTTGAGCGCCGAACGTCCGAGCCGGACGGAGGTCAGCCTGGCGGCTGATCGGCGGCTGCTGTCACTCGTGGCCAACGTCATCGCCCAGAGCGTTCATTTCCACCACGTCACCGAGGAACGTCTGAACGAACTGCAACGGGAAAACGAGCGGTTGCAGGAGCAGTTGCGGACGAGCCTGCGTCCGCCGAACATGATCGGCAATTCCACCGCCATGCGCTCGGTTTATCAGCACATCGAGCAGGTGGCTGGCAGCGCCACCACCGTGCTCATCCGCGGCGAGTCCGGCGTGGGCAAGGAACTGGTGGCCCGCGCGCTGCACGAGCAAAGCCCGCGCAAAGGCAAGGCCTTTGTCAAATTCAACTGCGCCGCGCTGCCGGAATCCATCATCGAAAGCGAACTTTTCGGCCACGAAAAAGGCGCGTTCACCGGCGCGGTTTCCATGCGCAAAGGCCGGTTTGAGATCGCCGACGGCGGAACAATTTTTTTGGATGAAATCGGCGACATTTCGCTGTCCACCCAGATCAAGCTATTGCGCGTGTTGCAGGAAAAGGAATTCGAACGCGTCGGCAGCCAGACGCCAATCCGTTCCGACGTCCGTGTCATCACGGCCACCAGCCGCAATCTCGAAGAAATGATCGAGAAGGAAAAGTTCCGTTCCGACCTCTATTACCGCCTCAACGTCTTTCCGATTTACGTCCCGCCATTGCGCGACCGCAAATCGGACATCCTGCTTCTGACGGACAGCTTTGTGGAAAAGTTCAGCAAGACCAGCGGCAAAAAAGTCCGGCGCATATCCACCGCCGCCATTGATCTGCTGGTCAGCTACCACTGGCCCGGCAACGTGCGCGAATTGGAGAATTGCATCGAACGCGCCGTGTTGTTGTCTCCGGGACCCTCCATTGAGGCACATCATCTGCCGCCGACATTGCAGAAAAAGGACCCGTCCGAGAAAGGGGCCACCGGCACGCTCGATTCCGCCGTGACCGCGCTGGAATACGAGATGATTGTGGCTGAACTCAAGGCGTTCGATGGCAACATGGCCCGCGCCGCGCGAAAACTTGGCCTGACCGAACGCCAAATCGGCCTGCGGGTGAAACGCTTCGGCATTGATTTCAAACGGTTCCGTCGCGGGGAAACTACGGCGGCGTGAACGCTCAATCCTCCTCCTCCTCGTCCTCGTCCTCGATTGTTTTCGATTACGAGGAGGAGAACGACGACGAGGACGATAAAGAATTATTGAACCGGGCTCTCGGTTCGTTCCTCGGACTGGCTGTCGGCGACGCCTTGGGTGCCACGGTGGAATTTATGACGGCGCGGGAAATTGCCGCGCAATATAAAGTTCACAACCAAATCGTCGGCGGCGGCTGGCTCCGCCTGAAACCGGGCGGTGTCACCGATGACACCGAGATGGCGCTCGCGCTCGGCTCCGCTTTGATTTCCAGCAACGGCTGGAACCTGCGCGCCATCGCGGACGCTTTTGCAACGTGGATGCGCAGCGATCCGCCTGACATCGGCAACGCTTGTCGGCGCGGCATCAGTAATTATATTTCCAATGGCAGCCTGTGTGTTCCGCCCGCCGAAAACAACGGCGGCAACGGCGCGGCCATGCGCAACCTGCCCGTCGTGCTTGTCTCGCTGGAAAACGAAGAACTCCTTATCCAACGGAGCATCGAGCAGGCGCACCTCACACACAACCATCCCAAATCTGACGCCGCCGTCGCCGCACTGGCCCGCATGACCCGGCGGCTTCTGCTCGAAGGCGAAGAGGCCGCTTGTGATCAAATCGCCGGCGACTTCATCGCCCGGCATCCCGACTTTAGTTTCAAACCCTGGCCCGGCAAAACCAGCGGCTACATCGTGGATACGGTGCAAACGGTCTTCGACGGATTTTTCAACACCGGCAGTTTCGAGGAATGCTTGGTGCGTGTGGTCAACCGGGGCGGCGACGCTGATACGAGCGGCGCGCTCGCGGGTCAGCTTGCCGGCGCGCTCTACGGCGTCCAGGGCATTCCCGCGCGCTGGCTCAAAAAGCTCGACACCGCCGTCACCGGTGCCATTTACCTCCAAACGCCAAAGCTTCTCAAACTTGCCGCGCCGTGATATAACCTCCGGAGCAGCCCCAGATTTTAATGCGCCCGCCAGAAAATTTATATCATCAGAACATCGCCGAGGATTACTCGCGCTCGTCGTGTTCACTCAACCGGTGCAACCTTTCGCCGTGGATCATCGGTTCCGAGGAATTTCAGGCCAACCCGCTGCCCGTTGAAATTGACGGAGCGCGCACCACCGACGGCTCGCTTTTCCGCCGCCTCGGAGAAATCGCCGACGCCAGGGAACGCAGCCGCCTTTTTCACGACTACGTCAGCGTCAAATTCGGCCTCAACGACAAAACCGTGTCGGCCGACGGCAAACTGAAATCCGTTTACAGCTATGTGCATTTGCTGAACGCTTGGGGGGCGGACAGCAACCGGCAGTCGGGTGCCGTTCTCAAGGCGTGGGTGGAAAGCCGCTTTGGGATTCTGGCCACCTACCACAACGGGCGTCTGGCGGATGATGCCGCCGCACGCGAGACCTTCCTGCTCGACCGGACGCGCGGTGCGGCCAAATCCATCGGCGTCTTGATGCAGCTCGACCTGCTCTACACCTTTTGCCAGGATGAACTGCGCCGCCGTTTTCCGGACGAAAAATGGAAGACGCTTTATCGCGGCACGCACGATTCGGAGGAATACACCGTTCAAAAGGAAGCCGGCACAAAACGCACCGCGCTGGTGCAGCTCAATAATTTGAGTTCGTTCACCTCCGACCCCGAGGTGGCTTGGGAGTTTGGCTCCAGCGCTTGGGAGGTGGAAGTGCCGCTGGCCAAAATCGTCTTCTTCAGCGGACTGCTGCCCAAATCCCTGCTGGCGGGAGAATCCGAACATCTGGTTCTGGGCGGATATTACAACGTGCGCACTCTTCTCTGCTGATGGTCTCCGAGTCGCCGCCCACCAAGGTCACATCCATGTAGCTTCCCGCCGCGTTCCTACGCAAATGTAGCCTCTTCCGGGGCAGCCATTTTTCGCGACGCGCTGATAAGGAATTATTTTCGCCTTTGTTCCCAATGGTTTTCCCGACTCCAAGTGGCGGAATCAAAGGGAATTTCCCCCTTGGCATGACGCCTGCAATAGGAGTAGTCGCGCCGGTCGGAAGCATCCGACGGTTTAATAAATAAAAAAAATCATTTATGAGAAAAATTGCAATCTACGGAAAAGGCGGAATTGGCAAATCCACCACCACGCAAAACACCGTCGCCGGCCTCGCCGAGAGCGGCAAAAAAGTCATGGTCGTCGGCTGCGATCCCAAGGCCGACTCCACGCGCCTGCTGCTCGGCGGACTGTCGCAACGCAGCGTCCTCGACACGCTTCGCGAGGAGGGCGAAGACGTGGAGTTGGCGGACATCCGCAACGGCGGTTTTTGCAACACCATGTGCGTCGAGTCCGGCGGACCCGAACCCGGCGTGGGCTGCGCGGGACGCGGTATCATCACCTCCATCAACATGCTCGAACAGCTTGGCGCTTACGACGCGAGCGAGAATCTGGATTACGTTTTCTACGACGTGCTGGGCGACGTGGTGTGCGGCGGATTTGCGATGCCGATTCGCGACGGCAAGGCCGAGGAGATTTACATCGTGTGTTCCGGCGAAATGATGGCGATGTATGCGGCGAACAATATCTGCAAGGGCATTTTGAAATTTGCCACGAACGGCAAGGTCCGGCTTGGCGGCCTGATCTGCAACAGCCGCAAGGTGGACAACGAAAAGCAAATGATCGAGCAGTTTGCCAAGGTGCTCGGCACGCAGATGATTCATTTTGTGCCGCGCGACAATGACGTGCAACGCGCCGAAATCAACCGCAAGACGGTCATCGAATGGAATCCGAAATGCGGCCAAGCCGACGAATACCGCGCGCTGGCCAAGGCGATTGATCAGAACACCAATTTCGTCATCCCGAAGCCGCTGCCCATGCCGGAGCTGGAAAAACTCCTGATGGAATTCGGACTTTACAACTAAACCACGGGCAACCGAAACGAATTTGGCGTAGCCGCAGAAAAACAAGCAACCAGAACGAAATATTATGTCTGAAACGATCAACACGGTTCCAGCAACCATGCCCGATCCGGCGGCGGTGAAGGCGGAGATGCTGAAGATTTATCCGGCGAAAACCGGAAAAAAGCGCGCCAAGCAAATCATCCTGAACGATCCGGAAACGCCGCCGGAAATCGGCGCCAACTCGCGCACCATCCCCGGCATCATCACGCAACGCGGCTGCACCTACGCCGGCTGCCGCGGTGTTGTGATGGGGCCGATTTACGACTTGCTTCAGATCACTCACGGCCCGGTCGGCTGCGGTTTTTACGCCTGGCTTTCGCGCCGCAATCTCGTGCGCCCGGCCAAGGGCCGGACCAATTATCTGCAATACTGCATGAACACCGACATGCAGGAGGACCAGATCATTTTCGGCGGCGAGAAGAAGCTGAAGCAGGCGATCAAGGAGGCTTACGAAATTTTCAAGCCCAAGGCGATTGCAATTCTGGCGACCTGCCCGGTCGGCCTCATCGGCGATGACATTCACACGGTTGCCAAGCAGATGAAGGAGGAACTCGGCATCAACGTCATGGCGTTCAGTTGCGAAGGTTACAAGGGCGTCAGCCAGTCCGCCGGCCATCATATCGCCAACAACGGCGTGTTCAAAAACATCATTGGCCTGGACGACAAGCCGGACGAGGCGGAGTTCAACATGAACATCCTCGGCGAATACAACATCGGCGGCGACGCGTGGGAGATTGACACGCTGCTGCGCAAATGCGGCATCCACATCACCTCGACGTTGAGCGGCGACGTCAGCTACGACCAGGTGAAGAAGTCGCACACCGTCATGCTGAACGGCGTCATGTGCCACCGCTCGATCAATTACATCGCGGAAATGATGGAGAAAAAATTCGGCATTCCGTGGATCAAGGTGAATTTCATCGGGGCGGAAGCGACGTCAAAAACGCTCCGCAAGATTGCAAAATTCTTTGACAGCAAAAAACTCACGGACCGCGTCGAGGAAGTCATCGCGCAGGAAATGATTGCGTTGCGCCCCGTGCGTGACGAAATCAAGGCCCGGCACCAGGGCAAGAAGGCCGCGCTGTTTGTCGGGGGTTCGCGGGCGCATCATTACCAGGATTTGTTCCGCGACATCGGCATGGAAATCGTTTCCGCAGGATACGAGTTCGCGCATCGTGATGATTACGAAGGCCGCAAAGTGCTGCCGACGATCAAGGTGGACGCCGACTCGCGCAACATCGAGGAACTGCACGTCGAGGCTGATCCGGCACGTTTCAAACCGAGCAAGACGCCGGAACAAATCGAGGCGCTCAAGGCCGGTGGGTTCAGCTTCAAGGATTACGAAGGCATGATGGTCGAAATGAAGAAAAGCACGCTCGTGATTGACGACATCACCCATCACGAAATGGAAAAGCTCATCGAAATCTACAAGCCGGACATTATCGGCTCCGGCATCAAGGACAAGTTCGTCATCGAGAAGATGGGCGTGCCGTGCAAACAATTGCACAGCTACGACTACAGCGGGCCTTACGCCGCGTTCACCGGCGCGGTGAATTTTTACCAGGAGGTGGACCGGATGCTCACAACGAAAGTCTGGAAATTCATCACCCCGCCGTGGGAAAAAGCTCCGCAGCATTCCGCCGAACTGGTTCACGCCTCCAAGCTGAATAGTGGGAAGAAAAACGGTGAAGCCAAATCCTGGCGCAAACCGGCCGCAGCCGGCGCGGACGAACCGATGTAACGATTCAACGAATCAACCTTTCACGAATTAAAATTATGCTCGACGGAACCACAGCCGAAATCAAACCACGCGAGGCGTTGCGGATCAATCCCGCCAAGACCTGCCAGCCCATCGGCGCGATGTATGCCGCGCTCGGCATTCACGGTTGCATGCCGCACAGCCACGGCTCGCAGGGCTGCTGCGCGTATCATCGCAGCCATCTCACGCGCCATTTCAAGGAACCCGTCGCGGCCACGAGCAGTTCCTTCACCGAAGGCGCGTCGGTGTTCGGCGGCTTGGCGAACATGACCCAGGCGTTGAACAACATCTTCACGATTTACAATCCGCGAATTGTTGCCGTTCACACGACGTGTCTGTCCGAGGTCATCGGCGACGATATTCCGATGATGATCAAGAAAGCCACCGAGGAGGGCATCATTCCGGCGGGCAAAGTCGTCATTCACGCGAACACGCCAAGCTTTGTCGGTTCGCATGTCACCGGTTTTGCCAGCATGGTCACCGGCATGGTGAAATACCTGGCCGAATCCAGCGGCAAAACCGAGGCGCAGTTGAAGGATGAAGCGCAATTGAATGTCATTCCCGGTTTTATTGATCCCGCCGACATGCGCGAATTGAAGCGCATCATCAAGGAAATGGGCGTGAAAACCGTGATGTTCCCGGATACCAGCGGCGTGCTGGACCTGCCGCAGGACGGACGTTACCGGATGTTTCCGAGCGGCGGCGCGACCGTTGAGCAGATCAAATCCGCCGGTGACAGCGTGGGCACGATTGCGCTTGGCCATTTCGCCTCGCATCCGGCTGCGACGGAGCTGGACGAAAAATGCAACGTCCCCTGCGCGTTGCTGGAACTGCCTTACGGCCTCACGAACACCGATCGTTTCATCCACGCGCTCCGCAACCACGGCGGCGTGGACGTGCCCGCCACCATCGGCGAGGAGCGCGGCCGTCTGCTCGACGCCATGAGCGACATGCACCAGTATTTTCATGGCAAACGCGTCGCCATCGCCGGCGATCCGGACCACGTCATCGCGCTCACGCAATTTCTCGTGGAGCTGGACATGAAGCCCGCCTACGTCATCACCGGCTCGCCCGGAAATCATTTCGAGAACCGACTCGGTGAAATTCTTGCCGACCACGCGCCCGACGCCTTCGTCAAGCAGAACGCGGATCTGTTCGAGCTGCATCAACGGATCAAGAACAATCCGGTGGACCTCATCATCGGCAACACCTACTGCAAATACATTGCGCACGTCGAAAACATTCCGTTCGTGCGCTTCGGATTTCCGGTGTTGGATCGCATGGGCCACCGCTACTTCCCCAGTGTCGGCTACATGGGCGCGCTGCGGCTGATGGAAAAAATCAACGACGCGCTGCTGGATCACAAGGACCGCGAGTGCCCGGAGGAAAACTTTGAACTGATCCAGTAAAATGCGATGGACCTTTTCACCATCAACCCCGCCACGGAACCGGATGTGCATCCACTGCTGAACATGATCCGGGAACTGGCGGAGTTCGAGCGCCTCGCGCACGAATTGGAGGTGACTGCCGACTCGCTGCGAGCGGCGCTTTTCGGCGAACGTCCGGTGGCCGCCGCGTTGCTGGCGCGAGTGGGGAATGAGCCGGCGGGTTACGCGGTTTATTTCCAGACATTTTCCACCTTCGTCGGCCGTCCCGGCATTTTTCTCGACGACCTCTACGTTCGCCCGCCATTCCGCAAATGCGGCATCGGTCGCGCCTTGTTGCAACGGGTCGCAAAAATCGGTGCGGAACTCGGCGGCGGTCGCTTTGAATGGATCACGCTTCGCTGGAACACAAACGCGTTCCGCTTTTACCGCAGCATCGGCGCCAGGGTGATGGATGATTGGGCGTTGCTGCGGATGAATGGCCAGGAAGTCCGCCAGTTGGTCAGCGCGGCCGTGAAGGTGGCGAAATGATCGAACTGCTTCCAGAACGTCGGCCGCAGGTGGTGCGAAAATCCTCCGACACACCTGCGGTTGACCTTCCCTGCGGCAAGGCCAGCACCGCCGGTTCCGTGAGCCAGCGCGCCTGCGTGTTTTGCGGTTCGCGCGTGGTGCTGTATCCGATTGCCGACGCGCTGCACATTGTCCACGGGCCGGTGGGTTGCGCCGCTTATACCTGGGATATTCGCGGCGCGCTGTCGAGCGGACCGCAGCTTCACCGCAACAGCTTTTCCACCGATTTGCAGGAAATGGACGTAATTTACGGCGGCGAGAAAAAGCTCGAAGCCGCGCTGCTCGAACTCATCGCGCACCATTCACCCAAGGCCGCGTTTGTTTACTCGACTTGCATCGTCGGGCTGATCGGCGACGACGTGAGCGCCGTCTGCAAACGTGTCTCCGCCAGGACCGGCATTCCAGTGCTGGGCGTGCATTCGGAAGGTTTCAAAGGCACAAAGAAAGACGGCTACAAGGCCGCGTGCGACGCAATTTACAAACTCATCGGCACCGGCGACATCTCCGGCATCAGCCCGCACAGCATCAACATCCTCGGCGAATTCAACCTTGCCGGCGAGACGTGGATTCTGCGCGATTATTACAAGCGCATGGGCATCGAAGTCGTGTCGTGCCTCACCGGCGACTCGCGGATCGAGGACATCCGCCGCGCGCACGGCGCGAAATTGAATCTGGTTCAATGCTCCGGCTCGATGACCAGTCTCGCCAAAATGATGGAGCGCGATTACGGCATTCCGTTCAAGCGCGTTTCCTATTTCGGCATCGAAGACATGAGCGCCGCGCTTTACGAAGCCGCGAAAATTTTCAAGGACGACCCGGAAATCATGACCCGTGCGCAAAATCTCGTGCGCGAGGAAGTCGCCGCAATTTATCCCGAACTACTGCGCTTCAAGCAAAAGCTGCTCGGCAAGAAGGCGGCGATTTACGTCGGCGGCTCGTTCAAGGCGTTTTCGCTCATGCGCGCGTTGCGGCTCATCGGCATGGAGACGGCCATTGTCGGCTCGCAAACCGGCGACAAGGAGGATTACAAACAGCTTCAGGAAATGGCCGATCCCGGCACCATCATCGTGGACGATGCCAATCCGCTCGAACTTGCAAAGTTCTGCCTGGAAAAAGACGTGGACCTGTTCATCGGCGGCGTGAAGGAGCGGCCCATCGCCTACAAGCTCGGTATCGGATTTTGCGATCACAACCACGAGCGCAAGGAACCGCTCGCCGGCTACATCGGCATGTTGAATTTTGCGAAGGAAGTTTACGCGAGCGTCGCCAGCCCGGTGTGGCAGTTCGCGCCGCGCCGAGCGAAATACTCCGCCCCGTTGCCGCAGAACGCCGTCCTGTAACCGGGCTTCTTTATCTGCCGGCTGTGGCAGCTTCCGAAAATGTTCCTTGGTCCGCGCATGATGAATCCCCAATACATGCTCCTACGTTTAGGTGGCTTTCACTTTGGAACCTACGCAAATGTCGGCTTGGCACTGGCACCGGAATCCGACCGGCAACACAGGGAATTTTTAATACGCCCGTTTTCATTGGTTTTTACGGCCATTTCAAAATCAAAGACGAATCCAAGACAGGTTGGCATCCCGATTGCAAAGAGACCAGTTGCTGTGTTGAAAACCGACATTCAAGAGATGCAGACGGACGATCTGGGTTGCCCCGGAACTTGCGACAGTCCGGCTGATTGTCGGGGCGCGGCGCAGTGCTCGCTGGCCAAAATCGGAAATCGGAAACCGGAAATCGGAAATATTCAGAGCCTCCTTACGTCGGCTGCTACGGATGACGACGAGGAACCGCAGTCGAAGAATTTCACTTCTACGCGCAACGCCTGCAAGCTCTGCACGCCGCTGGGCGCGTGCCTGGCGTTTCGCGGCGTCGAGGGTTGCATCCCGTTTTTGCACGGCTCGCAGGGCTGCTCGACCTACATCCGCCGCTATCTCATCAGCCATTTCCGCGAACCGATTGACATCGCCTCGTCGAACTTTCACGAGGAGAGCGCGATTTTCGGCGGCAGCAAGAATTTTTGCCAGGGCGCGCTGAACATCACCCGCCAATACCAGCCGCAGCTCATCGGCACGGCCACGACCTGCCTCGCTGAAACCATCGGCGAGGACATGGGACAACTGATTCACGACCTCAAGGAAAAGCACGGCGAAAATGCCGCCGCACCCATCGTCCACGTTTCGACGGCGAGCTATCGCGGCACGCACATGGACGGCTTTCATTCCGCTGTGCGCGAGTTGGTGGAACAACTGGCGGTCGCCGGAGAGAAAAATAAAAACGTCGCGTTGTTTCCCGGCATGGCTTCCGCCGCCGACTTGCGGCACTTGAAAGAAATTCTCACGGACTTCAACTTGCCCCTCACGTTGTTGCCGGATTATTCCGATACGATGGACGGCGCGACGTGGTCGGAATACGAGAAGCTGCAATCCGGCGGCACGCCCATCGCCGCCATCCGCGCGCTCGGCTCGACGCAAGCCACGATTGAATTTGGCCGGACACTCGTCGAAACCAAAACCGGCGGGACGGTGCTGCAAAACAAATTTGCCATCCCGCGCCAGTTGCTTGGTTTGCCGATGGGCATCCGCGAGAGCGATGCCTTCTTCAACGCGCTTGCCGAAATCGCCGGAGTCGAGACGCCGGTGAAATATCAACGCGAACGCGGTCGGCTCGTGGACAGCCTGATTGACGGCCATAAATACGCCTTCGAGAAACGCGCCATTGTTTTCGGCGAGGAAGATTTAGTGATTGGTTTGACGGCGTTGCTCTGCGAAATCGGCGTTACGCCCGTTTTGTGCGCCAGCGGTGGACGGAGCAAACAGCTAGAAAAATGTTTGCGCGCCGCCGTTCCCGATTTGCCGGCGGAAACGCGCGTCGAGGAGGGTTTTGATTTTGCCGAAATTGCCGAGGCCGCGCCGGAGTTGAAGCCGGATTTTCTTATCGGCAGCAGCAAGGGCTATTCAATCGCGCGCCGGTTGAAGTTGCCGCTCGTCCGCGTCGGTTTTCCGATTCACGACCGCATCGGTGGGCAACGTGTGCTGCATTTGGGCTATCGCGGCGCGCAGGAACTTTACGACCGCATCGTCAACGCGCTGTTGGAAGTAAAACAGGAGACCTCGACCGTCGGTTACGCCTACCTATGAACACAACCGAAATTGATTTCAGCAACCATCCCTGTTTCAGCAAGGACGCTCACAAAAAATACGGGCGCATTCACCTGCCGGTCGCGCCGCGCTGCAACATCCAGTGCAATTTTTGCAACCGCAAATACGATTGTCTGAATGAAAGCCGCCCCGGCGTCACCAGCACCGTGCTGACGCCGCAACAGGCCGTGGCGTATCTGGGCAGCGTCGTCGAAAAGCGCCCGGAAATTTCCGTTATGGGCATTGCCGGTCCCGGCGACCCGTTTGCCAATCCCGACGAAACGATGGAAACGCTGCGCCTCACGCGGAAATATTTTCCGAAAATGATTCTGTGCGTAGCGACGAACGGATTGAACGTCACTCCTTACGTTGACGAAATGGCCGAGTTGCAAGTCAGCCACGTCACGCTCACGATCAACGCGATTGATCCGGTCGTGGGCAGTGAGATTTACGCCTGGGTGCGCGACGGCAAAAGGCCGTTGCGCGGCACGGAAGCCGCAGCGGCATTGGGCGCGCGGCAGATGGACGCACTGGTCAAACTCAAAGCCCGCGGCATCACGGTGAAGGTCAACACCATCATCATGCCGGGTGTGAATGATGATCACATTCGCGACATCGCGGAAAAAGTTTCCGGCCTGGGCGCGGACATCATGAACCTCATGCCTCTCGTTCCGGTGAAGGGCGCGGTGTTTGAAGACGTGCCGCCGCCGGACACGCTGACCACGGCCCGCCTGCGTTTGCAGTGCGGCCAGCTTCTGCCGCAAATGACGCATTGCGCCCGCTGCCGCGCGGATGCCGTCGGCTACATCGGCGAGAACATGACCACCGAGCAGCACGACGCCTTGAATCATTACGCAAACGCCAGCCTGAATCCGGCGGAGAACGACGTGCGCCCGTTCGTCGCCGCGGCCACGATGGAAGGCGCGCTGGTCAACCAGCATCTCGGCGAAGCGGAACGGTTCATCGTCTATGAGCAGGATGCCGGGGCGCCTGGCAATTTTCGCCTGAAAGAAATGCGTCCAGCACCAGCGCCAGGTGATGGCGAAGCGCGCTGGGCCGAACTGGCCGGCACGTTGAAAGATTGCCGCGCGCTGCTCGTCAATGCCGCCGGGCCGACGCCGATGCGCGTCCTCACACAGCACGGCCTGAAAGTCGTCGAGATGGAAGGCTTGATTGACGAAGGCTTGCGCGCGGTGTTTGCCGACAAGCCGATTCCCGCCGGCATGAAACGGCGTTTCACCAGTTGCGGCGCGGGAATTTCATGCAAAGGAACCGGAACCGGCTGCGGCTAGAAAACCATTGAACCAAAACAAAAACATGTCTCCCAAACTGATTACTGCATTGGAAAAACAGGCCAACCACGAATTGCTGGCCGCACAGTCATATCTCGCCATGGCCTACTGGTGCGACGTCCATCTTCACGGCGGTTTCGCGAAATTCTTTCACCAACAAGCGGAGGAGGAACAGGATCACGCCGGCAAAATTCTGAAACATCTTGCCGATCGCGGCGTCGTTCCAGCCTTTGGAGCCATCGCCGCCGCGAAGGTCGCTTTCCAGAATCTCGTCGAAGTGGCGCAGGCCGCTTACGACTTTGAGCGCGCGAACACCGCCGGCGTCCACGCCGCCTATGAAGCTGCGCTCGCGGAGAAGGATTATGCCGCGCAAGTGATGCTCCACTGGTTCATCAATGAGCAGGTCGAAGAGGAGGCATGGTCTGACAAGCTCCTCGTCAAAACCCGCGAGGCCACGTGCGCCGGGGCCATGCTGAATCTCGACCGGCACCTGGCAAAAATTCTCAATGACAATGCCGACGAAAGCTGAACCAATTATTTCGCCCTCAATTATCAACCATCAACCACCAATAAAATAATGAGCAAACCCAGTCATCACATATTTGTCTGCGGCAGTTTTCGTCCCACCGGCGCGGCCGGTGTCTGCCACAAAAAGGAATCCTCGCAACTGCTCCAGCATCTCACGCTGGAGGTGCAGGATCGCGGCCTCGACGACGTCATGGTTTCCAGCACCGGCTGCATGAACATCTGCGACAGCGGCCCGGTGATGGTCGTTTATCCCGAAAACGTCTGGTATAAGCAGGCGACCATCCAGACCGCCGAGGCGATTCTTGACAGCCTCGAAGAAAAGGCCGCGCTGCCGCCGGCAACTTTGTTTGCGTGAACTCAAGCGGCATTCATCTCATTGACACCACGCTGCGTGACGGCGAGCAGGCGGCGGGCGTGGCGTTTTCGCGCTCTGAAAAAATAGGCATTGCCGCCGCGCTTGCCCGCGCCGGCGTGCCGGAACTGGAACTTGGCATTCCCGCGATGGGACAGGCTGAAATTGACGACATCAACGCCGTCAGCGACCGCGTCAACGGCGTGCGGTTGACGACGTGGTGTCGCGGGACGCGCGAAGATTTGCAGGCAGCCACGCGCTGCCGGGTTCACGGAGCGCATTTTTCGCTGCCGGTTTCGGAAATTCATCTGCGTGCCTGGAAAAAGGACCGTGCTTGGGTTTTGCGCACGCTGGTCGGGCTGGCGTCAGAATTTCGCGACACATTTCAATTCCTCTCCGTCGGCGCGCAGGACGCTTCGCGCGCCGACCGGGAGTTTCTCATTGAGTTTGCGCAGACCGCCGAGGCCGCCGGGCTTTGCCGTCTGCGGATTGCCGACACGGTGGGAATTCTCAATCCGTTGCAAACGGCGGAATTATTCTCTTCGCTACGCGCCGCAGTCCCGAACTTGAGCCTGGAATTTCACGGACACAACGACCTGGGCATGGCGACCGCCAACACCATCGCCGCACTGGCTTCCGGCGCGGATGCTGCAAGCGTCACAGTCAACGGACTTGGCGAACGCGCCGGCAACGCGCCGCTGGACGAAGTCGTCATGGCCGCGCGGCTCACGCTGGGGAAAAATTGCGGCGTGGATTCCCGACAGCTTTCCACGCTTGGCGATCTGGTGGCGCACGCTTCGCGCCGTCCGCTCGCGCCGGAAAAGCCCGTGACCGGCACGGCGGTTTTCCGACACGAATCGGGCATTCACTGCGGCGGCCTGCTGCAAAACCGCGCGACTTACGAGCCGTTCGCCGCCGAGGATGTCGGTCATGCGCCAACGGAAATGGTGGTGGGCCGGCATTCCGGCACGCGGCTGCTGCGCGAAAAACTGGAACAGATGAGAATGGATTTTCCAACGTTGCTGCTGCCAGAATTACTGGCGGCAGTCAGACGATTTTCGGCCGTTCACAAACGCAATGTGACCGACGCGGAATTGCAAAACCTCGCAGAAAAACTCAAACAAAATCATGGCCTTCCTGATCTATAAAAAATACGGCAACGCCGAAACCATCCGCTACGAAAAATTCCAACCACTCAAACTCGGCGGACGTGACGGACTCATCGCCCAGCATGTCAAAACCTTGACCGGCGACCAGACGCGGAGCTGGAAACTAGGCGCGAGCGCATTGCTGAAACTCGCCGGATTCGCCGGCGCGGTTGACGAACTGGCGGTGCTGTTCGATGTCACGGGCAAAGACGCCTCAAATGTCTGTCTTTACGAGCTGTCGCGGATTCACGGCAGTTGCGCGGATACTTCCACGCAACTCGCGTTGGATTTTGCTGTGGTCGTGGATCAGGAAATTGGCGACGACGCGGCGAACTATGTGAAAGGCTTTGAAATTCCCGTGCCAGAAAAACCGCGCTTGCTTGGCGAAACGCTCGCGCTCACCGGCGGCCCCGGCGGCGGCGATTGGAAATGGGCCGGGACATCGCTGCAACTCGGCGCGACGGTGGTGCAGGCGCGGCACGGCCACGGCAGCGGCGAACCCTGCCCAAGCTGCACCTGCGGCCGGCGTGAAGCCATGAACAAATAATTTTCCATGTGCGTCGAAGCTGCTCCCAAAACAGGCCGCAAAAAAACTTCCTGCGGCTGCGGCGGTCACGGTCGTGATGCCGCGCTGCCCGATCCGCGCGCGATTCTCGCCATGAAATTTGGTGAGGAAGCCGAACAAGAATGCAATTGCAGCGGCAGATGTCCGCGCCATTACCTCGCCATCATCGGATTCGTTCTCGTCGCATTCGTGGTTTTACATCTGACGGTCAATATGCTGGGTTTGTGGCCGGCCCGGTTTCAAGCAGCGGTTAATCACATTCACGGCTTGGGCACGGCGCTGCCCGTCTTGGAAATCGGTTTGATTTTCATTCCCTTGACGATTCATGTCGCATTCGGTTTGCGGACGTTGCGCCGGGAGAAATTGAAATTCGGCGTGGAAAAACACCATCACGGCAGCGATCTGCGCCAGTGGCTGCAACGTGTTACCGCCGTGATCCTGCTGGCGTTCCTCGCGTTTCACCTCGCCACAATGCACCGGTGGGGGCTGCACCTGGTTTTCCGCCTGACGCACTGGCCGTCGTTGGAACGCTACGCGGCGGGCGGATTGTTCGAGCCGTCGCGCGCGTTCGCTTCCGTGCGCGATGGTCTCGGCAATTTTTGGAGCGCAGCGTCAGGACATCCGGCAAATCTGCTCATCGCTCAATTTTACCTGCTCGGCATCGCCGCCGCCGTGTATCACCTGGCCAATGGCGTGGCCACCGGTTCAGAAGTTTTGGGACTCACCAGGACACCTGCTGCGCAACAACGGCTCTGGCGAATTTGCCTTGTTGCCGCGCCGCTGCTGTTGCTCGCCGGCATGGCTGCGTGGTATGCGTTTGCCCTGACAAAATAAATCAACGAATTCAAAATCTCGGAGAGTGACTTGAAAGTAAACACCACAGGCGAATCCAGAGTTGACGATGATATGATAATGTCAAATGATGACATGATTATGTCAACTTCAAGGACGGCGGTTAATCCGGTGCTGGCACGCCGACAGGCGCGCGAGTTGTCTCAGGCGGAATTGGCAAAGCGCGCCGGCATTTCACGCGCGGCGGTCAGCGCCATCGAAGGCGAGCGGCTGGCGCCGTCCGTTGAGACAGCGCTGGCGTTGGCGGCAGTGTTTGAGTGTTCGGTCGAGGAATTGTTCGGCCGCAGCAGGGTTCATAAAACAGACAAGCCAGAGTGGGCCTGGACACCGCGCAGCGAATCCAGCCGCTATTGGGAGGCGGAAATCAGCCATCACCGGCTGCTCTATCCCGTCGAGGCGATGGCTCTGAATCCGACGCCGCACGACGGCGTCTGGCAGAACGGCGTGTTGCACGAAAATGCTCCTCCACTCGCGGAAGACACGCTGGTAATGGCGAGTTGCGACCCGGCGGCGGGTTTGCTGGCGGCGGAATATGCGCGGGCTTCCGGGTTTCGATTACTGGTCTTTCCACGCGGTGGAAAAGCCGCGCTGGAACTGCTGCGGCGACGATTGGTTCATGTTGCGGGATTGCATTATTCCACGGATGAATCGCCGAACCGCAACGTCGAGACGGTGCGCACGCAGCTCGCCGGCGATTGCCGTTTGCTCCGCATGGCGCAATGGGATGCTGGCATCGCGTTGGCAACCGATGATCGTTCCCGTTCGGCGGAATCCGTGATGCGGCGGTCCTTGCGCTGGGCGGCGCGCGAGCCCGGTTCGGCGGCGCGCGAATGTCTGGATGAACTCCTGGGCAGCCGGCGATTTTCGGGCCGTGAAGTGAGCGGACACGCGGCGGTGGCCGAGGCCGTGCGCGCCGGTTGGGCGGAGGCCGGCGTGTGCGTGCGGTTCAGCGCGGCGGAGGCGGGGTTGAATTTTCTGCCGGTGCGGACGGAAACTTTGGATTTGTGTTTCCACGCTGCTTGTCAACACGACCGGCGCTTTCAGGCGCTTGTGCGCCTGCTGCGCGGACGCGCGTATCGCCGCCTCATCAGTGAGCTGCCCGGTTACGACGCCAAACAAACCGGCGAAATGATGACCGTTTGAACCCCTTCCAAAAAATGGGAAAATGCAACCATTTCGGTCGTTGGCCAGACGCATTCACCTTGATTGAACTTCTGGTTGTCATCGCCATCATCGGCATCCTGGCGTCGCTGCTATTGCCCGTTTTGGCGAGAGCCAAGGAAAAGGCGCGATCCACCCAATGCGCCAATAACTTGCGCCAGTGGGGATTGGCTTACCAGATGTATGCTGATGACTATGACGACTTTCTTCCCCGTCGCGGCCAGGGGGTGCAGCCGCTCTTTCAAATAGACCGCCCCGCTGATTGGTTCAATGCGCTGCCGTGGTATTTGGGTCTTCCCACATTTCAGCAAATGGTCGCGAGCAACGTAAAACCCGCCGCGCACAGCCAGTCCGTGTTCATTTGCCCGACCGCAAACGATCCCGGTGGAACTTATTTTTTGCCCTACGGCATGAACATGAATCTCTGCCCGTGGAATCTGCCGGTGGCCACAAAGTTCAGCGACGTGGTCCAACCGTCCTTCGTCGTCGCCCTGGCCGATGCGCCTGGTCCTTATGCCTCAACGTTCCCTTCCACCAGGGCTTACAGCGTTATCGCGCGGCACTCATCGCGGGTCAATTTGCTCTTCCTCGCCGGCTCGGTGCAATCCTTCGCCGGTTCGTATGTCGGCTGCGGCATCGGCGACCCGCAACACGACGACGTGCGCTGGCTCACCGGCACCGCCAGCGACGCTCAAGCCAGCGCCTATTGATTCCATGAAATACAATCTCCTGAACTTTCTCGCGTTATTTTCCTTGCTGTTCGCGACTTCATGCAGCCGCAAGGTTGAAACACCCGCTGACCCTCATGTTGTCCGCTGCGCTGTCATCGGCGGCATGACGATGACCGGCTTGTGGCCGGAGATTGCCAAAATGTTTGAGGCGCAAACCGGCTACCGGGTGGAAGTCGTGGTGACCGGCCCGCGACCGCTGCTGGATGCCGCCATGCGCGCGGGCAAGGTGGACTTGCTCACGATGCACTCCGGCGACATCACCACCGACCTCGTGGCGGACGGATACGGCGTCAACATGCGACCGTGGACGCGCAATGAATTGTGCATCGTCGGCCCGCCGGACGACCCGGCGCATATTCGCGGCATGACCAACGGCGCTGCCGCGCTCCGCAAAATTGCCGAAGCCAAGGCGCGCTTTGTGGATTTTGAGGGCATCGGCAGTCGCGAACTGGTGCATACCTTGTGGCGGCTGGCGGACACCGAACCGAAGGGCGATTGGGTGCTCAAGGACGATACGGTCACCAAGTTTAACATCCTGCAATTTGCCCGCAGCAATGACGCCTACGTGGTGGTCGGTTACATTCCAGCGCAGATGGGCAAGATGCCAGCGGAAGGAATGGAAATTCTGGTCAAAGGCGATCCGGTCATGCGGCGTCCGTTCATCGTCATGGAAACCAATCCCAAGAAATTTCCAGAGGTGAATTACGCCGGGGCGCGGGCGTTATCTGACTTTCTGCTTTCCGACAAGGTGCAGAATTTCCTGCTCGAATTTGGCCGCTGGACCAACGGTCCCGGCCCGCTCTTTTTCCCGATCCCGGCCGCTCAACCATAACCATCAATCTAACCATCCCATGAAACATCTATTTACGTTCCTGACGTTCATCGCCATCGCCGGCTCTACGCGTGCGGCGTTTTTCACCAACAGCCCTGATGCCAATGCGTTTGTCCGCTCCAATGCGCCGACATTGAATTATGGCGGTGCGGGCTCCCTGTCGGTTTCCGGCATTTACGCGACGAATGCCGCGGGCACCACCAACGGCGCGTTCGACACATTCATCCGCTTCAACACCGCTGCGATGGTGACCAGTTTCAATTCGGCCTTTGGCTTGAACAACTGGGTGGTTGGCGGCGCGAGGCTGCAGGTCACGGAAGTCGGCGCGCCCACGCAAACCCTTTTCAATCGTGGCAAGGGTTCGTTTGAAATCCGTTGGATCGCCAATACCAACTGGATCGAAGGCACCGGCACGCCCAACCTCCCGACGACCGACGGCATCTGCTACAATAACGAAGCAGCTTTGTTGAATCCCAGCACCGACGCGAGCCTAGGCATATACACAAACGCGGGAGTCAATTATACCAACAGTTACCAACTCGCGCTGCCGCCAGTCTTTGTCAGCGACCTGGACGCCGGTGGGGAGGTTGATTTTTTCCTCACCGCCGCCAGTCCGAACATCGGTTTCACCTTCAATTCCCAGAACTTTGGGACCGCGTCCGCCCGGCCATTTTTGATAGTCTCGGCGGTGCCAAGACCGGGCATCACGGCCTTCAGTCTGGTCACCACCAATCTCGTGTTGACCGCAACGAACGGAGTGGCGGGCGGAACGTATTATGTCCTGGGCAGCACGAACTTGGCATTGCCATTGAGCCAATGGACGCCGGTTGCAACCAACGTGTTGAGTGCAAACGGACCTTTCACCATCACGGCTACAAACGCCGTGAACGGTGATTCCCCATCACAACAGTTCTTCATTATCCAGACACAGTAAAATTCGATTGCCAAACACGAATAAATTAAAATCCGACCATGCACGACGTAACAACATTGTGTTGGGTGGCCTTGATTGCCGCCGTTTTCGCTGTGGCATTTTTTTATTCGTCGGTCGGGCACGGCGGCGCGACCGGCTATCTCGCCGCGCTTGCGCTAATCGGCATTGCGCCCGCCTCTGCCAAGGTGGCGGTGCTGATCGCCAACATTTTTGTCGCCAGCATCGCGTTCTGGCGCTTTTACAAGGCCGGCCATTTCGATTGGAGAATTTTTCTTTCTTTTGCCGTCTCGTCCATTCCACTTGCGTATCTCGGCAGCAAAATCCACGTCAGCCCGCAAACTTACAAAATCGCTCTCGGCGCGGTGCTTTCGGTTGCGGGCTTCGTTTTGCTGTTCCGTTCGCGCTGGCAAACGGATGATGTGACCGTGCAAAAGTGTTTTTTGCCGGTTGCATTGCTTGTTGGCGCGGTGCTGGGATTTCTCGCGGGACTCACCAGCATCGGCGGCGGCGTTTTTTTAAGCCCGATGCTGTATCTATTCCGCTGGGTGAAACCAAAGACGACCGGCGGCATTGCGGCGGGATTCATCGTGGTGAACTCAATCAGCGGACTCGCCGGCGCGGGATGGGAGAAAATCACGCACGCCGGGCCGCTGCTCTGGCTCACACTGCCGGCGGTCGTCGGCGCGATGCTTGGCACGCATTTCGGTGCGCGTCGCTGGAGCGGCGTCACCTTTAGCCGCGTGCTGGCGGGCGTCCTGATTTTTGCGGGTGGAAAATTGTTGATTGAAGCCGCTACCTGAAATCGCAAACTCCTGCGCGTCCTCTTTTTGCACAACTCAAAGCCGTGACCGGATGCGAGGCTGGCGCGGTGTTCACCCGTCACGATTTTATCGTTTTGCCCGACGCCGGCAAATGATAAGGTTGCGCACCGGCAAATGGCCGGTAAAACCAACAATGGAAATTATGAAACTTAGCGCCCGCAATATTCTAAAAGGCAAAGTCAAAAGCATCAAACGAGGCCCCATCAGCAGCCTCGTTGTATTGGAAATCGCGCCCAAGATCGAAATCGTTTCGACCATCACCGCTGGAAGCGCCGCAGCGTTAAAGCTGAAAAAAGGGCAGACGGCCTATGCGATCATCAAAGCTTCCAGTGTGCTGGTCGGTGTGGATGACTAATACCGCGCGTAGCAATTGCCTACGTTCGCGCCAACCGTAAAATGGCGTTGATAGGAACCGTCAGGAAAGACGTTTTGCAGCGAGACACCATCTCCCAACGAAACCGTTTGGAAAAAATGCGGCTCGAAACCGAGCAGCAAAATGCGACAAAAAGCGGCAACGAATTTGTCGCAATTTGTCGCTTCAACTTGCCGCTTTTTGCCGCCTGTTGTCGCTAGACGCTGCATTCATTTTTAGTGGGCAATTTGCCATTTTAGGCAGGGCACGCGTTACCCCTTAAAGGGGCAAGGATTCTGTGCTTCGCCAAATGTTGCGCGAAATGCTTCGAGTGACGCTGCGTGAAATGTTGCGTTGCTGCTTCGCTCGATGCCAACCGACGTGCTTCGTGAAATGCTTCGTCTGGTGCTAACCGTCCGTTGACACCCTGTTGCTAACCGTGGTGCTTCGGATGTTGCGTCGCATGGTGCTAACCCATGTTGCTTTCAATGTTGCGAACTTTGTTGCTTTGGCTGTTGCCTCGCGTGATTACCACCTTGTTGCTAACCGCGTTGCCTCGCCGTTGCCAACCCTGTTGCGAAGCCGGTGCAACCGTGCTGCTAACCGAAAAAACGTGCTTCTAGGGTGGCGTTACTGGCTTGTCGGGGCGCGTCCGAACCTTTGCGGCTGCGTGTGGCTGGCGGTCGTCGCTGGCCTGCTTATTGGGCGCTCTGGCTGCCGCGCCGGGCAGCGTGGCGATGCTGGTGCATCGCCTGTTGCTTTCCGGCCTGCATTAGCTCGCTGGCGGTTTCGGTTTCAGGCTGTCATTAAATTCTTTGGCTTCCTCGGCACTCATCATTCTCACGTTGGCGATGTGCGGTCCGCGTGAACAGTATGGGGAATTTTCTTTTGGTGGCGGCGGGACATCGCTCGTGATCGCCGTTGCCGGCGGCGTGGCCGGCGCGGGTTTTGCGGCCACGGCTGGCGCACTTTGAGGCGTGGCCGGGATATTTGCCGCTGGCGTGGTTTTCGCCCGTTTGCGCCGTCTGCGCTTTTTGCCGCCTTCCAGGATAATGCGGCCGTATTCGGCCACACGCGCCCGGCTGGTCTTTACCCCATGCTGTTGCAGCAAATCAGTAATGACCGCATAGGAAAGTTTTCGCCTGCGCAAGTCCACGATAACATCATGGACGGGTTTCAAACCGTTGAACGGGACGCGATGCGGATTAGGTTGAAATTCCTGTGCCGCCTTGCGCAGTCCTTCCAGATCGGGCGTTGGTGTGGTTGGCATATTCATAATCTTTGAATGTCATGGTTGAGATTTGAGGCAAGTCGTCTCGCCAGTTTCCGGCATGGACATGGCGCGTTTGCATCCGGCGCAAGGCGAGTTGGCTTGCAAGCCGTCTTGACGGACACTCGGCGGCATTGCCGTTGCCACTGCCCGGTCATTGCCGGGAGATTGCGCGGACATGACGCGAGATATTTCGACGGTTGTCTTGCCGGTTGCTGCGCGGCTATCGCGTGACCGTCTCGCGGGACTCCGCGCAGTTTTCGGCGAGCTATTGGCGAGCCGTAAAAACCTTGTCCAGACAAGGGGTAAGGCTTCCACCCTATCAAAGCGGTAGCACAAAACCGTGCGACTGCACCGTGACTTGAAAATTGTTGCATCGGGTTCGACACGCTTCGTGTGCCTGACTGTGCAAATTGATCGTGCAATTTGTGACGTGAAATTTAACGTGCCGGTGTTCTCATTTTTGCGAGTGCGCCGATCACTGTCTGATTGCCGGGAATGAAAAGTTGTCATGGGTTAGTCCGTTGTTTCGTCGTCACAGTTCCACGTCTGGCCAACCTCGATGCCGATGATTGGCGGCGGGAATTTCATCGGCGGTTGCATCGTGAAGATGATGCCGGGAACGACCGTGGCAGAGCTTCCTTTCGTCCGTTTCCGCAAGCCGCCGCTGAATATCCAACCGATTGCCAGCAACGCCAGCCAGACAAACACCAGGTAGAGATAAACACCGTCGTTTTCAATCAGGCTGTCCAGCGTGTTGAAAATGGGATCGAGCAATTCAGCGGGATTCAAGTTCATGGTTGGTTCTCCATTTTCAGTTTGTCAGTCTCACGCCCAAGTCGCAGCCGTGACGGTTGCCAGCCTTGCCAGCACGTTTTTTCCAAAGCGGCGATCTTCCGAATGCCGCCAGTCAAAATGCCCGGCCTGCAAGCGCGTTAAATTCGATTGTGCCGCGCCCAAGAAGAATGTTATGTTCAAAGCCATGATGGTCGGTGGAGAATCAGCTTGCCGTCCGAACAAGGGCGAGGATGGCGGCTTTGAGTGGCGCGGAAAGTTTTGCCCAAGCCGTGACTACTTGGGTCAAGTCAGGACAGGACGGGATTGAATTTCGGGAGTCTATTCGGGAGTCTCCGTGAGATTCCCCTTTATTTACGGGCAAAACTGTGGGGTTCGAATCCCCCTCTCTCCGCCACTTTTTGTTGGGAAATCAGCAGATGACTCCCGAATAGACTCCCGAAATCCAATCCATTCCTGTCCCGACCTGACAAGAATTGTCACGGCTTGGGCAAAACTTCCAGCCCCACTCAAGGCAGCGGTTCTCGCCATCATCAATTCAGCGGAGGGCCAGCCATGAAGCTAAATCCGGCTGACGTGCTGAATCCCGTGTTCAACGCTCTGGACGCCCTGATCTCAAATTACGGCGTTTATCTTTACCTCGTGTTCGTCTGGCTGTCTCTGGCGATGATTGCCTGGGTGTTGGGCGGCGGCTTGCGGCGGAGACGGTCACAGGGAAACTCCGCCACGATCATTCCTGGCATCATTTTTACGATGCGACCGCCGAATCAATCGCCGCCGCCAACCGTCATTACCGTGATTCACCCGGCGCAAAATGACGACAACGAAATAATGGACGAACCATGATCACATTTCATTCCCGTCAACCAGTCTGTGACCCGCGCGTTCGGAAAAACGAAAACTCCGACACGGTTAATTTCACCTCACAAATTGCGTCGTTAATTTGCACAGCCACATTCACAAATCGTGTCAAACTCGGTGCAACAATTTTCAAGTCACGGTGCAGTCGCACGGTTTTGTGCTATCGCTTTGATACGGTGGAAGCCTTACCCCTTGTCTGGACAAGGTTTTTACGGCTCGCTCATAGCTCGCCGAAAACTGCGCGGAGTCCCGCGAGATGGGCGCGCGATGGGCGCAAAACATCCGGCAAGAAATCCGGCGAAATGACTCACGTCGTGTCCGCTCAACGTCCCGGCAATGGCCGGACAGTGGCAACGGCAATGCCGCCGAACGTCCGTCAAGACGACTCGCAAGACAACTTGCCTTGCGCCGGACAGGGACGTGCAATGTTCGCCTGGAAACTTGCGAGACAACCCGCAACTTGGCCGCGCAACAGCCGCGAAACATTTCGCAAGATGACTTGTCAGAATCCCGCCGTCATGTTTTTAACCATCCCGTTCTAAAATTATGAACACCTCACCCACATCACCGACAACGCCCAATCTGGAATTGCTGCGCAAAGCAATTCGGGAATATCAACCCGATCCAAGTCGCATTCCATTCAGCAATTTGAAACCGTTCCATGATTCCATCGTGGAATTGCGGGGCAAAAATGCGTCCTACGCTGCCATTGCTGAAATTCTGCAACAGCATGGGGTCAAGACCAGCCGGGCGCGTGTGGCCGAATACGGCCGCATCGTCCTGGAAGACGGCAAAAAGCGCAGACGGCGGAAACGAGTGAAAACCGCGCCAGCCGTCAATGCTCCGACCACACCTCAAAATGCGCCAGCCGTGGCTGCAAAACCCGCGCCGGCCATGCCAGCGCCGACCACTGCGCCGGCGGGCAATGTTACGCCGCCACCAAAAGAAGATTCTCCATACCGTTCACGCGGACCACACATTGCCAACGTGAGAATGATGGGTGCAGAGGAAGCCAAAGAATTTAATGACAGCCTGAAATCGAAACCACCAGCGAGCTGACACAGCCCGGAAAGCAATCCGGCGATGCGCCAGCATCGCCATTGCAGCCCGGCACGGCGGCCAGAGTGCCTACAAAGCAGGCCAGCGACGTTCG